>Ga0310691_10000027_pt1 | contig 281588 bp, 231 predicted proteins | sample 176DNAGHGlowgp2_FD_203887 | JGI IMG/M metagenome (GOLD analysis project Ga0310691, IMG submission 203887) | Sheep rumen microbial communities from Palmerston North, Manawatu-Wanganui, New Zealand - 1766 DNA GHGlow gp2 (v2) (version 2) | ecosystem: Host-associated > Mammals > Digestive system...
ATAAACTACTACAATAATGAGAGAATTCAGGCAAAAACAAAATGGATGCCCCCTGTAAAATACAGAGAAGCATCCATGTGTTTCGCCTAGTTCATAAATATGTGTCCAGGATTCTGGGTACATATCACATTTCCCGTCTTTTAAATATATATAAGTGATTATACTCTAGGAAGCTGTGAGATGGATTTTTTAAGATCATCATCTGTAGGGATGTAATCCTGCATATCACCATCATTGTATTTCTGGTAAGCGACCATATCGAAATAGCCTGTACCTGTGAGGCCGAATACGATATTCTTTTCTTCGCCCGTCTCTTTGCACTTTAATGCTTCATCTATGGCAACCTTTATTGCATGACTGCTCTCGGGAGCAGGAAGGATACCCTCAACTCTTGCAAATTCTGTAGCTGCCTTAAATACTTCAGTCTGTTCAACGCTTCTTGCTTTGATGATTCCCTGATCGTAAAGCTCTGATACTATTGAACTCATTCCGTGATAACGAAGACCACCTGCATGGTTTGCTGAAGGAATAAATCCTGAGCCAAGTGTGTACATCTTTGCAAGAGGACAAACCTTGCCGGTATCACAAAAGTCATATGCGTAAACTCCTCTTGTAAGACTTGGACAAGAAGCCGGTTCAACTGCGATGATCTCATAATCAGCTTCGCCTCTTAACATCTCGCCAGCAAAAGGAGAGATGAGTCCGCCAAGGTTTGAACCGCCACCGGCACAGCCGATGATAGTGTCAGCCTTGATGCCGTATTTCTTGAGAGCTGAAATAGTCTCAAGACCGATCACGGACTGATGAAGAAGTACCTGAGAGAGTACAGAGCCGAGAACATATCTGTAGCCGTCCTGACTCATTGCTGCTTCAACTGCTTCAGAGATCGCACATCCTAGACTTCCTGTGGTTCCGGGAAATTCGGCGTTGATCTTTCTTCCTACTTCTGTATTCATGGAAGGAGAAGGAGTTACTGTAGCACCGTATGTTCTCATGACTTCACGACGGAAAGGCTTCTGTTCATATGAAACCTTTACCATATATACCTGACAGTCGAGATCAAAATATGAACAAGCCATAGAAAGAGCTGTTCCCCACTGACCGGCACCGGTCTCTGTGGTAACCCCCTTAAGGCCCTGCTTCTTAGCGTAATAAGCCTGAGCGATGGCTGAGTTTAACTTGTGGCTTCCTGATGTGTTGTTTCCTTCAAACTTATAGTAGATGTGAGCCGGAGTCTTAAGCTTTTCTTCGAGACAGTAGGCTCTTACGAGCGGAGAAGGACGATACATCCTGTAGAAGTTTCTGATCTCCTCGGGAATCTCGATATAGGGATCTGTTTCGTTTAATTCCTGAGAAGCGAGTTCTTCACAGAATATGTGAGAAAGCTCATCTTTTGTTACCGGCTTAAGAGTCGCAGGATTTAAGATCGGAGCCGGCTTTTTTGCCATATCTGCCCTGACGTTATACCATTGTTTTGGCATTTCATTTTCTTCAAGATAGATCTTGTAAGGTATCTTTTCCATAGTAGTTCCTTTCTGTTCGTAAAACTCAAACTCTGTAAGTATAGCATATTTGAACGTATATTAAAACACGATATCAGCGAAACTCTGAAAGGTTTTTATGCGTAACATTCTTAAACGCAACAGAAAGAGCAGATACCGTTGAATATCCCAAAAGTTCGGCTATATCCTCAAGTGAATGACCTTTTCTAATATATGAGACTGCAAGCTCGGATTTCATAAGTCCGATATACTTAAGAGGCGTCATGCCCGTGTCCTTTTTAAAGGTTCTGATCAGATGATTTATATTGATGCTTAGGGCATCGGCAATACCTGCAACAGTCAGATTGCCCGCGGGATTTTCATGTATATATCTAAAGACGCTGGTAGTGAGATCCGAATACATGCGATTGGAAACGAAGTGATCCTTCAGTTCATAAAAGATTATATTCAGATATGACTCAGCCACATCCTGTGGAAGATCGTTGAGTGAATAATCAAAAGTAAGTGCTTTAATTACTGAGTTGAGTCTTGGATAGTGATTAGGATCTATCTCTATATATTCCTTATCAAGAAAATTCTCGGAAGAAATAAAATCAAAGTAGATATGATCTATCGGATCTATCGGAGACTGGGATGCCATGAACTCGGGATCAGCCTTAAAAAGATAGACAAAACCCGGCTTTAATGTGAGTTTTTCCTTGTATACGACATTCCCCTTGCAAATGTAATAAAAGCGATTTGCCACGTAGTTTGGGAAATAACCCCAGTTGGAAGGATTGTACAATCTGCCGTAGTGCTTGAGAATAACGCTACTTTCCATAAGATACCTCCATTCTACTGAAATATTATCCCATAAAAAAAGCTCAACTTACAACAATTTTCTATAAATTATGACCTGTCATGTGGTATACTTTAATAGATTGGTCTGTTTGGGCAGGGCGCCTGACACAGAATATAAGGAATCATAAATATGGAGGTAGAGCATGTATCAGGATGGTAAGATTTGGATAGGAAGATCGGGAGAGGAAGATATATATATTTATCCCAAGATGGCAAACAGACACGGCATGATAGCTGGTGCTACAGGAACGGGTAAGACTGTTACTTTAAAGGTAATGGCTGAGTCGTTTTCGGATGCCGGAGTTCCGGTATTTTTAGCGGATGTAAAGGGTGACCTTTCAGGCATGTGCCAGGCAGGTGAGAATTCGGGTACGGTAGCCAAAAGAATAGAAGCACTCGATCTGTTTAGCAAAGGTTTTTCCCTTCATGCATATCCAACTACATTCTGGGATGTATACGGCGAGAAGGGCATAAACTTAAGAACGACTATCTCTGAGATGGGACCGCTTCTTTTGGGAAGGATACTTAACTTAAATGATACTCAGGCTGATCTTTTGACGATCATCTTTAAGATCGCAGATGATGAAGGGATGCTTCTTCTTGATACAAAAGATCTTAAAGCAATGATCAATTATGTATCTGAACATGCTTCAGAATATGCAGCCGAATACGGAAAGATGACTGAAGCAAGCTTAAGCGTTATTATAAGATCCATTGTAGCTCTTGAGAGTGAAGGTGGAGAAGGATTCTTCATGGAGCCTGCGATCAGGATAGAGGATTTCTTAATAAATGAATATGACGGAAAGGGAAGGATCAATATCCTTGACTGTCAGAAGCTTATAAACAATCCGAGCATGTATTCAACATTTATGCTTTGGCTGCTTTCTGAATTGTATGAGAACATGCCGGAAGCCGGTGATCTTGAAAAGCCAAAGATAGTATTCTTCTTTGATGAAGCTCATATGCTGTTCGAAAGTGCAAGCAAGACACTGCTTTCAAAGATCGAACAGATCGTCAAGCTCGTCAGAAGTAAGGGCGTAGGTATATATTTCATAACACAGAATCCTAAGGATATCCCTGATGGAGTTTTAGGACAGCTGAGCAACAAGATACAGCATGCTCTCAGAGCTTATACTCCAAAGGAACTTGAAGGAGCAAAGGTTGCTGCCAAGTCATTCAGAGAAAATCCTGAGTTTGATACATTCTCTGTTCTTACTGAGCTTGGAGTAGGTGAGGCTTTAGTATCTGTGCTTGACGAAAAGGGTATCCCTACTATAGTTAAAAAGACCAGCATACTTCCACCTCAGAGCTTTATGGGTATAATAGACAACGATACACGTAATAACGTGGTAAGAAGCAATCCCATGTATTCTAAGTTCTATGATGTGATTGACAGAGAATCGGCTTATGAGATGCTTATGAGCGTTGCTCAGCAGAATCTTGCAGCTCAGGAAGCTAAGGCAGAAGCTGAACAGCAGGCTATAGCTGCGCAGGAAGCTTATGAAGAGGAAACTGAACCAGTGATTAACAGCAAGGTTAAAAAGCCGAATCCTAATCATCCTGGCAAAGCATCTAAAGCTGAAAAAGAAAGCGCTAAGCCTGCAAAGAAGGAAAGCGATACGGCTAAAGCATACAAGCGTGCTGCAAAGAGTGTCGCAAGCACGGCTACCGGAACTATCGGCAGGGAGATAGGAAATTCCATCGGATCTAGTTTCGGAAAATTCGGTAAGAAGCTTGGGGGGAATGTCGGAGCTTCTATCGGTAGAAATCTAATGGGGATAATGTTTAAGTAATGGCAACTGATTTTCTGTTTCATAAACTGTACGAATTTATATTTCTATTTGCTGTGCCAGTAGGGATACTCGTAAAAGCATTCCTTAGAAAAAGATTTATGACAAGCTTTTCTCTGGTTTACTATATGATGAGTATTCCGCTCATTGGTTTTTTCGAAGGACCTGTGTTCTCGATTTCATATGTAGTAGCCTTTTTAGTGTTTCTTATATGGTGGGCCAAGGTTTTTCAGCAGTACAAGGAAGAAAATCCGAAGAATTATGAAGAATTCAGGTACTATTACAGCGAGTATTTTGCTGACGACCTAAATAATGACGGGATCAAGGATGCATTTGAAAACTGGGAGATAGCCCACGATCCGAGATTCTTCTGGTTGTTTGGAAGCAGAAGAGAGAAACAGAAGAGGGCTAGTGAAAGACAGGCCAATAATTCCGCCAGCTTTTTTAAAGATCCCTATACGAGTACCGCTAACTTTTTTAACCAGCAGGATCTGTATGCTCACAGGAGCAAAGAAAGAGCTTTTGAAGCTGAGTTTAGAAGAAAGTATTCAAACCAGTCATCACGCACGAGTGATAACAGGACTTATAGAAATACTCAAAATCAAACATACAGAGATCCGCAACCCGAAAAGCAGATGAGCGATGTCGAGCGCGAGGTCGCAAAGCAGCACGAATTTGCAAGAAGGCATAATTTACGATACTTTGCCATGTGCAAATCAAAATCTGAAGCAAAGAAGCTTTACCATAAGTACGCGGCAAAGTTTCATCCGGATAATGCCATAACGGGTGATAAGGAAAAATTCGTCAGGATCGATGAGGAATACAACAGATTCTGCCAGATAAGCGAGATAAGCTGATAAGAGGTGTTTTAGCTTGAAAGATAATTGGATTGACAAAATAGAAAGAAAATACAGCAAATACGCACTGCACAACCTTTCACTGTACATGGTCATCTGTTTTGCGATAGGTTACGCGCTTGCGATACTTCCTTCAACAAGCGGGATACTTGATTATCTGTCGCTCGAACCTTCAAAGATTTTAAAAGGTCAGGTATGGAGACTGTTCACCTGGGTGATAAGCCCGACAAGGCAGGATAATGTGTTCTGGGTACTGATATCGATGTATTTTTATTACAGCATCGGCAGAACGCTTGAGAACGTATGGGGAGACTTCAGATATAATGTCTATATCTTTTCAGGACTGTTCTATACAGTTATCGGCGCTTTTATAATGTATGGGATACTAGCATTTATAGGTGCCGGAAATGTGCAGATCGGATATCTGTTTACGACATACTATATATGCATGTCAATCTTTTTGGCATTCGCAGCGACCTTCCCTGAGATGGAGATACTCTTAATGTTCATTATACCGATCAAGGTAAAAGTCCTTGGTGTTGTTTATGTTGTGATAATGATAGTGGAGTGTATAGGCGGCGGACTGTTCATTGCGATACCGATTGTAGCTTCACTGTTCAATTTTCTCATATTTTTCTTTAGCGGAAGAAAAAGAATTGGAATCACCAGAGCTCAGCAGAATATGCGAAAGGAATTTCGCTCAAAAGTAAAAGCTGTGCCAAAGCAAACTGTTACCAGACATAAGTGTGCTATCTGCGGAAGAACCGATGAATCGAATCCCGAGCTGGAATTCAGATTCTGTTCAAAATGCAACGGCAATTATGAATACTGCAATGACCATCTTTTTACTCATAAACATGTTGAATAAGGATATTTATGAATCAAGAACTCGAATTTGCTAAGAAAATAGAAGAGATAAGGGAGACAGCCGCACTCCAGGGAAATGTTTTAACCAGTAAACAGGTTGAAGAAGCGTTCGCGCAGATCGGAATGAAAAGCGAACAGTTAGGTCCTGTTTATGATTATCTTAAAACAAAGAAGATAGGCATAGATGAAAAGATCGATCCGAGTGAATATCTTACAGAAGAGGAGATCGATTATGTTGCAATGTATACGGAGAGCTTATCCGACTTACCTAAGTTAAATGATGGAGAAAAGCGTGCTCTTTATATGGCTGCGATGAACGGAGAAGCACAGGCAAAGAAAAACCTTATCGAGCATATGCTCATAGATGTTGTCGACATGGCAAAGCTCTATACCGGACAGGGCGTATTTATCGAAGATCTTATAGGAGAAGGCAATGTAGCACTTACTTTAGGAGTAGAGATGCTTGGCGCGCTTGAAGAACCGGATGAGGTGCCGGGAATGCTTGCAAGGATGGCCATGGATGCCATGGAAGAGCTGATAAGCGAAGAGGCAAGTAACAAAAGAGCAGATGACAAGCTTGTTGACAAGGTCAACAAGGTCGCTGACGCTGCAAGAGAACTTGCATGTGATCTTGGAAGAAAGGTTACTGTCGAAGAACTTGTTGCTGAAGGAAAGCTTTCTAGAAAGGCAATAGAGGATGCGATAAGGATAAGCGGCAAGAAGATAGAAGACATAGAGAATTAAATGGCTGACAGAGATTATAAGCACGTTGTGCAGGATGTAACAAACATATACATAGGCGGAAAACTAAGCTATGGCGAGATGCTTGACCTTGATGAGATACCTTTCAAATTCAAGGTCATTTTGTCGCATTATATCTTAAAGGAAGTCTCAAGAGAAACTACTATCGAAAATCATATCTTTTTCATGAAGAAGGAAGACATGTCATATATGATCTTTAAGAAGATGAAAGCAAGATTCAGGCTTTATGTCTTTGATAAAGACAAACAGTCATATGTGGGAAAGGAATACAAGATAGAAGATATAGTGGACGATGAATATCTGCATGAAAACATGAATACCATATTCGTGGAGGAAATGCATCTTTATAAAATAAATCTTTTGGCGATAAGCTAAAAAAGAGAGGAAAGAGAACTAGTGCGCAAAATTGATTTTTCAAAACTGGATAAATATGAACTTATAAGTTCCCAGAAAATAGATGACATAGCAAGCGAGGGATACCTGCTAAGACATAAAAAGTCAGGTGCGAGAATAGCGCTTCTTAACAACGATGATGATAATAAGGTATTTTATATAGGATTCAGGACTACCCCTAAAGACAGTACTGGGGTAATGCACATACTCGAGCATTCGGTACTGTGCGGTTCGAAGGACTTTCCTGTAAAGGATCCTTTTGTGGAACTTGTGAAGGGCTCATTAAATACGTTTTTAAATGCGATGACTTATCCGGATAAGACGGTTTATCCCGTTGCCAGCACAAATGACAAGGATTTTGCAAATCTGATGCATGTGTATCTGGATGCAGTATTCTATCCGAACATATTAAAGAGTGACATGACCTTCAAGCAGGAAGGCTGGCACTATGAGATGGAAAATGCAGATGATGATCTTACGATAAATGGTGTTGTATATAACGAGATGAAGGGAGCGTTCTCATCTCCGGATGATGTTCTTGAAAGGGAGATCTTTAATTCTCTTTTCCCTGATACAACTTATGGCTTTGAATCGGGCGGAGATCCCAAGGATATTCCGAAGCTTACATATGAAGCATATATAGATACATATAAGAAGTATTATCATCCTTCAAACAGCTATATCTATCTCTACGGCGATATGGATTATGTAGAAAAGCTTACATTTATCGACGAGAAATATCTGAGCTCATATGACAGGATCGAGGTTGATTCAAAGATAGCTACTCAGAAATGTTTTGATAAACCTGTTGAGATAAAAAAATCCTTTTCGATAACAGAGAGCGAACCGGTGGATGAGAATACATATCTTTCTTACAATGCCGTATTTTCAAACAGTCTGGATACAGAAGAATACATTGCATTGCAGATAATCGATTATGCTCTGTGTACCGCGCCGGGAGCAATACTCAAACAGACCATGCTTGATAAGGGCATAGGTAAGGACATTTACAGCTACTGCGAAAACGGCATCAAGCAGCCATATTTCTCGATCGTAGCCAAAAACTCCGATGAGAATAAAAAGGAACTGTTCCTAGACACTATAAAGGAAGTACTTTCGGATATAGTTAAGAACGGATTTGACAAGGATACTTTAAGAGGAGCAGTAAATGCGCTTGAGTTTAAATTCAGAGAGGCCGACTTCGGTTCTTATCCTCCTGGATTAATGTACGGACTGCAGGCACTGGACAGCTGGCTTTATGATGATGACAAGCCTTTCATACATTTAGCTGCCGGTGAAACATTTAAGGCATTAAGAGAAAAGATAGATACTGACTATTACGAGAAATTAATAGAAAGATATCTTTTGAACAATGAACATAGATCTGTAGTTATTGTTGTTCCAGAGATAGGCTTGGTAGAAAAGGAAGACAGATTACTTGCAGATAAGCTTGCTGCTTACAAAGCATCCTTAAGCGCCAAAGAGATAGAAAGCATTGTTAATGAGACAGCAGCGCTAAAGGCTTATCAAGATGAGGAAGATACACCTGAGCAGCTTGAATGCATACCGGTTCTTGAACTTAAGGATATCAAGAAAGAAACAGCACCTCTTTATAATGAGATGAGACAGATAAGAGGAATCAGATCTCTGTATCATCCGATAGATACCCACGGTATAGATTATCTGAGATTGATATTTGATATCACGGATCTTCCTGATGAGCTGTTTGGCTATGCCGGAATGCTCAAAAACTCAATGGGACTGGTTGATACTTCTAATTACACTTATGGTGAACTCTTTAATCAGATAAATATACGTACGGGCGGGATCGTGCCTGTTTGCAACATATATACCGATTCAAAGAACCTTGATGATACAAGAGTAACCTTTGAGTGGAAAGCCAAGGTCTTGGAGGAAGGACTGGATGCTGCATTTGAACTCCTGGAGGAGATAATCTTTACATCTGTCCTTGATAATGAAAAAAGAAACAGAGAACTCATCAGCGAGACCAAGTCAAGGACACAGGCAACCATGATGAGCGCAGGCCATCAGGTAGCTGTCGGCAGGATCGGAACATATTTCAGCAAAGGCGCAGTGATCACAGACAAGATCAGCGGATATACGAATTACAAGCTGACAGAAAAACTAGATAACGAATACGAATCAAACAAGGAAAGCTACAAAGATAAGCTTAATAAGCTGGTCAAGTACATTTTCAGAAAAGAAAATCTGATGTTTGATTTTGCCGGATCTGAGAATGAATATGCGCTGTTTGAAAAGAAGGCTGAGGCCTTTCTTGACAGGTTAAGCGAGCATGAATCAAAAGATATTGTACATAAGCCTGCATTTGATCCAAAGCCTGTTGTCAAAAATGAAGGCATAATGAGCTCATCTCAGGTAAACTATGTATGCAGAGGCGGAAATTTTATCAACAAGGGTCTTAAGTATACAGGAAGCTTGCGTGTACTGAAGGTTATCATGAGCTACGGTTACCTGTGGATGAATGTTCGGGTAAAGAACGGAGCATACGGCTGCATGAGTTCATTCAGCAAGAGCGGAGACAGCTTTTTTGTTTCATATCGTGATCCAAATCTGTCTAAGACTTTAGATGTATACGAAGGCATACCTGAATACGTAAAAAGCATCGATATAAGCGACAGAGAGATGACTCAGTATATAATAGGCGCTATCAGCGAGCTTGATACACCTTTGACACCGTCATCAAAAGCGATCAAGTCATTAAGTGCATACATGACAAATCTTTCCGTAGATGATTATCAGAAGGAAAGAGATGAGGTGCTCGCGACGGATGTTGACAGCATACGTTTACTGTCTGACTATATAAAGGCAGTCCTTGAAGACGGATATGTTTGTGTAGTCGGAAACGAGGAAGCGATAAAGAGTGAAAAAGATCGATTCATAAATTTGGAAAATATGATCGAAAAGGCGTAGATAGATATGGAAATGATCAAGCTTTTTGATGACTATGAAATACTGCTAACAGGTTTCAACAGGGCAAAATACATAAAGAACATGCAGCTGTTCAAAGAAAAGTACAATGATGCGTTGACTGAACTGTACAGAAATAGCAAAGAAGAATACAGATCTTTTTGTGAAGCTGTATATAAACGTTATTCGTTTTTGGGAAAGGTAGGCAAGATGAAAAAGAAGGATCTTAATCTTTTTATGATCTATTACATCTTTCCTTCAATGCTTCTTAAAGGAGAGGATAACGCAGAAAAAGAGATGGCGCGTACAGGTTGTGACAGTCTTATTGAAACATGGAACAGCGTTTTTGATACGGACATAAGCTATCTTGAATATCCAGTTATCCTTGAAGGATTCAACGACAAACTGTTTGGAGTGTTTTAGACATACAAAAAGGGAAAACCGCAAAGGCTTTCCCTTTATTTATTGCCAGATATTAATTTCCTTTTGCGTTGTCTTCGGGTGCGGCACCTTCTCCTGTTGTGAGTACCGGTTCACCGTTTCCTTTCTTAGCCGCTTTTTTAGCTGCTTTCTCAGCCTTTTTCTGTGCGCGGTAAGCTTTTCTGTCGGCCTTCTTTTCATTGTACCAGCTGCGAAGTCTCTTGTTAGAAAAGATCACGATGCGAAGTATTATGAGTACTATAGCAACCTTGACAAGGAAGAGCAGGATGTAAGGAAGATTGATGATAAGGTCTATAAAGAATTCCTTTGTATCATAAGCTACATCCTTTACACTGTGAATAAAGCCTTCTGATATGCGCTCCCATGTGCTCTTTTCTTCTGTAGGTTCAACAACTGGTGTATATTCGATCACTTCTACCACATTGATATTGACAGTGCTGTAGTCAACCATGTTGTCGTATGTGCGAAGCTGGCTTTCCATGCTGTCTATCTGATAACGTACTTCCGTAAGATGATCTTCGATAGCCATCATGTCTTCGATAGTATCCGCGGAATTGAGATACTCCATAAGACGGTCGCGCTCAGCGATGAGCATATCCTTGTGACTCTGCATGTCAACATATGTAAGTGTTACATCGCGTACAGATTCTGTCCTGTTTGTTATGTTTGTTGTCTCGCCTACCTTGTTGACGAATGAATCGAGCTTAGCTGCAGGGATGCGTGCAGTAAGACTTGCACCTCTTGAAGAGTTCCTGCTTGAATTATATGAATTGTTTCTGACATCCATAAACTCAATATATCCGCCGAGGGCATTGATCTCTTCGGTCAGATTTTTGATCAGAGCATCATATTCCTTTGTCTCAACACTGAGTGACATGTCACGGATGAGCTTTCTGTTTGTGTTTGATGCATTTTCAGTGGTTGCTGTATTTGCAGAGGCAGGTGCTTCAGCATTCATGTCATACATATCAGCCTCATCATATGCAGCGGCTTCTTCTGTGTAATTGACCATGTTTGCGGAACTTGTTTTTGCCATAGCTGCCGGCTCATCATATGCGTAATCGACCGCTTCGTATGCTCCGTCATACTTGGAACTTGCTGAATTTCCGCATCCTATGATATTGACTGTACATACTGCTGCGAGTAACCAGACTAAAAATCTCTTTTTCATATAATTATTCCTCCCTAAACTATCAGTTTATCGCGTTTTATCATCGCTTCTGATAAAGATACGCTTGAACATTTACAAATTTATGGAAAAAAAACAAAATTTTTAATATTATATTATAAGATGTGAGAAATATCAAAAAAGGAGAATTATGAAAGAAAACTATAAAGCAGGTTTTGTCAGCATAATCGGAAGACCCAATGTGGGCAAGTCAACGCTGATGAATCATATAATAGGACAGAAGATAGCCATTACATCGAGCAAGCCTCAGACAACAAGAAACAGGATTCAGACGGTTTATACATGCGATGACGGACAGATCGTGTTTGTTGACACACCCGGAATACACAAGGCAAAGAACAAGCTTGGTGATTACATGGTAAATACCGCATACGGCTCAATGAACGGAGTTGATGTTTTACTCTGGCTTGTTGAACCCACAACCTATATCGGAGCCGGGGAAAAGAGTATCCTTGAACAGATAAAGAAGGCAAAGCTTCCGACGATCCTTGTTATCAACAAGATCGATACTGTAAAAAAGGCAGAGATACTGCCTGTTATCGACACATACAGCAAAGAATATGACTTTGAACAGATAATACCCGTATCTGCAAAAAAAGGCGAAGGCATATCTGAACTTGTTAATAATATAATGAAATATCTTCCTTACGGTCAGCCATTTTATGATGAAGATACCATAACCGATCAGCCGGAAAGACAGATAGTAGCGGAAATGATCCGTGAAAAGGTACTAAGATCCATGGGAGATGAGATTCCGCACGGAGTCGCTGTTGCGATAGACTCGATGAAATATGAGGGCAAGATGTGCAACATCGATGCAACGATCATATGCGAGCGCGACAGCCATAAAGGCATGATCATAGGAAAGCATGGCAGCAAGCTAAAAGAGATAGGATCTCTTGCAAGAGTCGATATTGAAGAAATGCTTGATTGCAAAGTGTTTTTGCAGTTATGGGTAAAAGTAAAGAAAGACTGGAGAGATTCAGACTTTTTGCTTAAGAATTTTGGATACAATCCTGAAGATATAGAGTGATATGACAGATCTGACCATAGTGAAGGGCCTGATCATTAAGGTCGAGCCTATTGGCGAATATGACAGAAGAATAGTGATGCTTACCGATGACAGAGGAAAGATAAGCGCGTTTGCAAGGTCAGCCAGAAAACCGGGATCAAAACTGGTAGCGGCTACCAATCTTTTCTGCTTCGGAGAGTTTGGACTTTTTAACGGAAGAAACAGCTATACGATAAACGAAGCAAAGATATCAAATTATTTTGCTTTTTTGCGCGATGATTTTAAGAGTGCGTACTATGGCATGTATTTTGCTGAGATAGCGGACTATTACTGTCATGAGAATCTAAATGACAAGGACATGTTAACTCTCATATATCAGTCGCTAAGAGCTCTTGAGAGCGATAAATTTGACAACAGACTCGTAAGAGCCTGCTTTGAGATAAAAGCGATTAGCCTTCAGGGCGAATTCGGCGGTGTCAGGGATAATGCCAGATATGAAAAGGATACGCTTTATACGCTGGATCATATCATAAAGACTCCAGCGGCAAAGCTGTTTAACTTCTCTGTAAAGGAGAATATTTTAAACGAACTGAGTTCGATCGCAAAGGATGCGGTCAGATACTCAATAGACATTCCACTAAAGAGTGCGGAGATCCTTGATACAATATGATATATAAATGTGCGTTTTGTCCGCATAAATTGTGTATTCTTTCCCTTGAAAATGAAAATCACATTATATATAATATAGTGTACTTTATTAGGGAGATGGAACAATAATGCGCTATTTAGGTATGAAGAGCAAGAGAAGACTGATGATTTGCACTGCATGCCTATTTTTTATTTTTCTTTCAGCGTGCGCGTCTTCAGATTATTCCAAAAGTACTCTTGAGTTTTTAAAGAGCGGTTCGATCATACTTCATATACGTGATGCCTTCGATGAGAGCCTGTATGATTTTAATGAGCTCTGTTCGATGAACGAACAGGAAGTCAATGCTTACAATTCAAAGACAGGCACGGAAACAGTAGTGATAAAGGACAGTAAGCTTGAAAACGGAAATGTCAGTCTTGATATAGAATATAAGGAAGACGATGCGTATTTTGATATGAACGGCAGAGTGCTCTTTTACGGAGACTGCACGGCGGCAAGAAGCGCAGGCTATAACCTTGTAGGAAAAGTCAAGTCTACTGCAGACGGCAGCGATCTTGATCAGAAGACATGGAAAGCTATGGGCACTGAAAAGATAGCGATAGTATCTGAGAATATCGATGTAGATATGCCTAGCGAGATAATCTATATCGGTGAAGGGATAACCCTTACAGGATCAAAGAGTGCCACAGCTCAAGAAGGCGGCTTAAGATATATAATATGTAAATGATCTTTAAGAATAACAATACATAAGGAGATTTAGTATGGAAAAGACTATGGAAAAGATAGTGGCTCTGGCCAAGAACAGAGGATTTGTATATCCGGGAAGCGAGATCTATGGAGGCCTTGCAAATACCTGGGATTACGGAAACCTCGGTGTAGAGCTGAAGAATAATGTAAAGCGTGCATGGTGGCAAAAATTCATACAGGAGAATCCCTACAACGTAGGTGTTGACTGCGCGATACTTATGAATCCTCAGACATGGGTGGCTTCAGGACATCTTGGCGGCTTTTCTGATCCTCTTATGGATTGCAAGGCATGCCATGAAAGATTCAGAGCAGATCAGCTCATTGAGGCTTTTGCAGATGAAAACGGCATCAAGCTAGAGACAAGTGTTGACGGCTGGTCTCATGAAGATATGGAGAAATTCATAAATGACAATAATGTACCTTGTCCGTCATGCGGCAAGCATGATTTTACCAGCATCAGGGAATTCAATCTTATGTTCAAGACTTTCCAGGGTGTAACAGAGGATGCAAAGGACACAGTATATTTAAGACCTGAAACAGCACAGGGTATATTTGTTAACTTCAAGAATGTACAGCGTACATCACGTAAAAAAGTACCTTTCGGAATAGGACAGATCGGTAAGTCTTTCCGTAATGAAATCACACCCGGAAACTTCACCTTCCGTACAAGAGAGTTTGAGCAGATGGAACTTGAGTTCTTCTGCAAGCCGGGAACACAGACAGAATGGTTCGAGTACTGGAGAAGCTTCTGCTACAAGTGGCTCTTAAGCCTTGGAATAAAGGAAGAGAATTTAAGATTAAGAGACCATGATCCTGAAGAGCTCTCATTCTACAGCGATCATACCACGGATATTGAGTACGCATTCCCCTTCACTGACTGGGGCGAGCTTTGGGGTATCGCATCTAGAACTGATTATGACCTTACACAGCATCAGAATACATCAGGTGAACCGATGGACTACTTTGATGATGAGAGCAAGGAGAAATATATCCCTTATGTTGTTGAACCGTCACTTGGTGCTGACAGAGTAACGCTTGCTTTCCTTTGCGAAGCATATGATGAAGAAAATCTGGGTACTGAAGAAGCGCCTGATATGAGAACAGTTCTTCATTTCCATCCGGCGATCGCTCCCGTTAAGATCGGTGTACTTCCTCTTTCAAAGAAGTTAAACGAGGGCGCAGAGAAGATCTATGCAGAGCTTTCAAAGAAGTACAACTGTGAATTTGATGACAGAGGAAACATCGGAAAGAGATACAGAAGACAGGATGAGATCGGTACTCCTTTCTGCGTTACATACGACTTTGAGTCAGAAGAAGACAATTGTGTAACAGTACGTTTTCGTGATACAATGGAACAGGTGAGAGTCGCTATTGACGAACTCGATAAGTTCTTTTCAGATAAGTTTACATTTTAGTTAAACCAGAATGTCAAATAATAAAGTATGGTAAAAGGAGAAGAATGAATATGGCCAAGAAATGGGTTTATATGTTCAAAGAAGGCGACGCAGGAATGCGTAACCTCTTAGGTGGAAAAGGCGCTAACTTAGCAGAGATGACAAACATTGGACTTCCTGTACCTCAGGGCTTTACGATCACAACAGAGGCTTGTACTCAATACTATGAGGACGGCCGTGAGATCAATGAGGAGATACAGGCTCAGATCAATGAGTACATCTTAAAGATGGAAGAGATCACAGGCAAGAAGTTTGGTGACAGCAAGAACCCTCTTTTGGTTTCTGTCCGTTCCGGCGCAAGAGCATCTATGCCCGGTATGATGGATACCATCTTAAACTTGGGTCTTAACGAGACAGTTGTTGAGACTATAGCAACTCAGTCTAACAATCCCAGATGGGCATGGGACTGCTACAGAAGATTCATCCAGATGTATTCTGATGTAGTTATGGAAGTAGGTAAGAAGTACTTCGAAGAGCTCATCGATCAGATGAAGGAAAAGAGAGGCGTTAAGCAGGACGTTGAACTCACAGCTGATGATCTTAAGGAGCTGGCAAACCAGTTTAAGGCTGAATATAAAGCAAAGATAGGCAAGGATTTCCCGGACGATCCCAAGGAACAGCTTATGGGAGCTATCAAAGCGGTATTCCGTTCATGGGATAATCCTCGTGCAAACGTATATCGTCGTGACAATGATATCCCTTATTCATGGGGAACAGCTGTTAACGTACAGTCTATGGCTTTTGGTAACATGGGTGATGACTGCGGTACAGGTGTTGCATTTACAAGAGATCCCGCTACAGGCGAAAAGGGACTTTTCGGTGAGTTCTTAACAAACGCTCAGGGCGAGGACGTTGTTGCCGGCGTACGTACACCTATGAAGATAGCAGAGATGGCTGACAAGTTCCCTGAGGCATTTTCTCAGTTCAAGGAAGTATGCTCAATACTTGAAAAACATTACAGAGATATGCAGGATATGGAGTTCACTGTTGAACACGGCAAGCTCTATATGCTTCAGACAAGAAACGGAAAGAGAACAGCTCAGGCTGCTCTTAAGATAGCTTGTGACCTTGTTGATGAAGGAATGCGTACAGAGGAAGAGGCGGTTGCTATGATCGATCCCAGAAACCTCGATACACTTCTTCATCCTCAGTTTGATGCAGCTGCACTTAAGGCAGCTACACCTCTTGGAAAAGGACTTGGTGCTTCACCCGGTGCTGCATGCGGTAAGGTTGTATTTACTGCAGAGGATGCTGAGATATGGCATGCAAGAGGCGAAAAGGTTGTTTTGGTTCGTCTTGAGACATCACCTGAAGATATCACAGGTATGAAGGTTGCACAGGGTATCCTTACAGTACGTGGTGGTATGACAAGCCATGCAGCCGTTGTAGCACGTGGTATGGGAACATGCTGTGTATCCGGATGCGGCGACATCGCTATGGATGAGGCAAACAAGACATTTACACTCGCAGGAACTACATTTAATGAGGGAAGCGAGATATCAATAGACGGTACAACAGGTAACATATATGCAGGAATTATTCCTACAGTTGATGCTACTATTGCCGGTGAGTTCGGACGTGTTATGGCATGGGCCGACAAGTACAGAACTCTTAAGGTAAGAACAAATGCCGATACACCTGCTGATGCAAAGAAGGCAAGAGAACTCGGTGCCGAAGGTATCGGACTTTGCCGTACAGAGCATATGTTCTTCGAGGAAGACAGGATAGCAGCATTCCGTGAGATGATCTGTGCTGATAATGCTGAGGAAAGAGAAGTTGCACTTAACAAGATCCTTCCTTATCAGCAGGGCGACTTTGAAGGACTCTTCGAAGCACTTGAAGGCAACCCTGTTACTATAAGATTCCTTGATCCTCCGCTTCATGAATTTGTTCCCACAGAGGAAGAGGATATCAAGAAGCTTGCTGATGCTCAGGGCAAGAGCGTTGAGGATATCAAGACACTCATAGCTTCACTGCATGAGTTCAACCCTATGATGGGTCACAGAGGCTCAAGACTTGATGTTACATATCCCGAGATTGCTGTTATGCAGACAAAGGCTGTTATAAGAGCGGCTATCAATGTACAGAAGAAGCATCCTGACTGGACAGTTAAGCCTGAGATCATGATCCCGCTCATCTGTGAAAAGAAAGAGCTCGTTATGATCAAGAAGTTTGTTGTTGATACAGCAAACGCAGAGATCGCAGCAAGCGATACAAAGTTAGACTACGAAGTAGGAACAATGATAGAGATCCCCAGAGCAGCACTCCTTGCTGACGAGATCGCTGAAGAAGCTGATTTCTTCTGCTTCGGTACAAACGATCTTACACAGATGACATTCGGATTCTCAAGAGACGACGCTGGCAAGTTCCTTCAGGCATATTACGAAGCAAAGATATTCGAGAACGATCCTTTTGCAAAGCTTGACAGAAACGGTGTCGGCAAGCTCATGAAGATGGCACTCGATCTTGGAAAGCCTGTTAATCCTAAGCTTCACGTAGGTATCTGCGGAGAGCATGGTGGTGATCCTGCATCAGTTGAGTTCTGTCACCAGATCGGACTTGATTATGTATCATGCTCACCTTTCCGTGTTCCAATCGCAAGACTTGCAGCTGCTCAGGCAGCTATCGCTGAAAAGGCAGAAAAGTCTGAAAAGAGCGAAAAGAAGACTTTCGTTGATGATGATACAAAGGAAAAGCTCAAAGAGTGTGCCGAGAAGGCGCAGAACCTTGCAAGAGATCTTGCCGAAACATCAGCAGAAGTTGCAAAGGCAGGCCTTGCAGGCTTAAGAGCAGGTATCGAAGAAGCCAAGAAGGCTTACAACGAGAATAAAAAGAACTAATAGTTCAGAAAACTCGTGTTTTATGTTATGATAAAAGGGTAACAAACATAATAAAAAAACACGGGTAAGATACATGAAATATAGAAATGATAAGAACAATACAGCCATATCCCAGTTAGGATATGGCTGTATGCGTTTTTCTAAGAACGGAAACAAGGTCGATATGGATAAGACCGAAAAGGAGATCATGGCTGCCATAGATATGGGTATAAATTATTATGATACTGCCTATATCTATCCTGGCATTGAAGAGGCACTCGGTACTATCCTAGAAAAGAATAAAGCAAGAGATAAGGTTTATATAGCAACAAAGCTTCCTCAGTATACCATGAGGAGCAGGGAACAGATCGATAAGACTTTTGCGGAAGAACTTAAGAGATTAAAGACTGACTATATAGACTATTATCTGATGCATATGTTCACGGCTTATTCTGAATGGGAGAATCTTAATAAGCTCGGAATAGAGGACTGGATCGAAAAGCATAAGGCGGATGGCTCGATAAGAAACATCGGATTTTCATATCATGGAAATACGGAAGAGTTTATAAAGATTTTAAACGCTTATGACTGGGAATTCTGCCAGATACAGTATAACTATCTTGATGAGACAAGCCAGGCCGGAAGAAAAGGGCTAGAGGCTGCTTATGAAAAGGGTATACCGGTAATCATCATGGAGCCGTTAAGAGGTGGAAAACTTGTAAATCTGCCCGATAAGGCTAAGCAGGTGATAAAGGATAACGGAAGAGATTATTCATGTGCAGAGCTGGCTCTCAGATGGCTGTGGGATCAGCCCGGTGTCACTTGCGTCCTTTCGGGAATGAACTCAATGGAGATGCTAAAAGAAAACGTAAGGATCGCATCCGATGCTGATGTAGGATGTTTTGACGAAACTGATTTTAAGATCGTTAAGGAAGTCATAAAGATTATACGAGAGAGGGAAAAAGTTGGATGTACAGGCTGTAGATACTGTATGCCTTGTCCCAAGGGAGTTGATATCCCGGCGGCCTTTTATTTCTATAATCTAATGTATATGGAAAATAAGCATGACGGACGTTTCGGGTATGCTCAGAGCGTGGGACTAAGAGGCGAGAAGGCATTTCCTTCTCAATGTATTCAGTGCGGAAAATGCGAGATGCACTGTCCGCAGCACATAGCGATAAGAGAAAAGTTAAAAGAGGCAGATAAAGAGCTGAGACCACTGCCGTACAGAGTAGGCATTGAACTGGTTAGAAAATTCTTCTTTAAGAGATAGAGGAGGCTAAATGGGCAGGATATACGCATCAACTTCAAACGAGATATCAAAAAGAGAAACAGACAACGCTAAACTTGCAGCAGATATGGCTGCAGAGTGTATAGTGCTTCTTAAGAATAACGGAACTCTACCTATAAAACGTGAGGGTAAAATAGCACTTTTTGGAGGCGGAGCAAGAGGAACAGTTAAAGGCGGAACAGGTTCCGGTGATGTTAACACCAGGAGCAATACCACTGTTGAACAGGGATTTATAAATGCCGGATTTGAGATAATCTCAAAAGACTGGCTTGACAGGAATGAAAAGATCTTAAAGGATTCAAAGGCTGAATACGCGGAATTCATCTCAAACAAATCTGCTCAGACAGGAACTCCTTCCGAGTATCTGTCATTTAACTTTCCTTACAGTATTCCGGATGATGCTCCTATAACTGATAACGATATGATTGATGAAACTGCTGTGTATGTCATATCAAGGATATCTGGAGAAGGAGTCGACAGAAAGGCTCAAAAAGGCGACTATCTCTTAAGTGAAAATGAGATGAACAATATCAAAAAGCTTGCAGAAATGCCATGCAAGCTTATAGTTGTATTAAATGTCGGCGGCATCGTTCAGATGAAAGAGATCAAAGACTTGGAAGGAGTCGATTCTATCGTTCTTATGAGTCAGCTAGGAAATCTGGGCGGAGATGTACTGGTTGACATGTTAACAGGAATAACGACTCCGTCCGGCCACCTTACTGACACGTGGGCTATAGACTACACGGATTATCCTTCAAGTGCAGAGTTTGGATTAAACAATGGAAATGTCCATGAAGATTACTATAAGGACGGGATATTTGTCGGATACAGATATTTTGATACTTTTGCCAAAAATGTCACATATCCTTTCGGCTATGGCTTAAGCTATACAAGATTTTCTGTAAATGCAGTTAAGATCGCTCAGGATAAAGATAAGCTCTTTATAGATTTTAAGATTAGGAACACAGGAGATAAATACAGCGGAAAGGCTGTAGTTCAGGTCTATGTATCCGCACCGGGCAATAAGCTTGCAACTCCCTATCAGGAGCTTAAAGCCTTTGTAAAATCCAAAGAACTTAAACCAGATGAAGAGCAGGATATAACGGCTAAATTTGATATAGTTTCCCTTGCATCATTCGATGAAGAATCATGCTCATACATCATTGAAGAAGGAGACTACATAGTCAGATACGGTGAGGATTCGAGACATACAAAACCTGCAGCTATACTACGATTCGACAAGGAGAAAGTAACTCAGATCTGTGAGCATATATGTCCTCTTGATGAAGAAGTTGAAGAGATAACAGCTGAAAATAGCAAAAATGATTTTGATCCGAGCGGCATAGACAAGAAATGCTATGCGGAGATCATAAATATAGATACTGATCGAATAGAGACTGTCAGAAATGAATATTTGGGAATAAAAGAAGAACTGATCGATAATTATCCTGGCGAGACTATAACACTGGATGATGTAAGAAACGGCAAAAGAACTCTTGATGAACTGATAGCTCAGCTGACAGTTGAAGAGATGGCAAGGATGTGTGTAGGAACACTCAGACGAAATGACGGGAGCATTACTGTTGCCGATGCGTTTACCGTTCCGGGTGCAGCCGGCGATACATCAACCATATTAAAAGATTCACGCAACGTGGATACGATGATAATGGCTGACGGACCTGCCGGATTAAGACTCCAGCCGCATTTTAAGACTGACAGAAACGGAAAAATCTTGCCAGGAGGGGCAGTATTCGGAGATCTGATCAAACCATGGCCCAAAGATACACCCAAAGATGCGATAGACTACTATCAGTACTGTACAGCGATCCCGATAGGATGGGCGCTTGCACAGTCCTGGAATACAGATATGGTCGAATCTGTAGGTGAGATGATAGGAAAAGAAATGGAGCAGTTCGGAGTCGTTTTGTGGCTTGCTCCTGCTATGAACATACACAGAAATCCCTTATGCGGCCGAAACTTTGAGTATTACTCAGAAGATCCTTTAGTTGCAGGCAAGATAGCTGCAGCGATGACAAGAGGTGTTCAGAAGAATAAGGGAAGAGGAACCACAATAAAGCATTTTGCTGCCAACAACCAGGAAGACAACAGATATTTTGTTAATGTTCATATAAAGGAAAGAGCATTAAGAGAGATATATCTAAAGGGATTTGAGATAGCCGTTAAGGAATCAAACCCTGCATCTGTTATGACAAGCTATAATCTGTTAAACGGCATACATACGGCAAACAGCATAGATCTTACCCAGAAAGCCCTAAGAGATGAATGGAAATTTGAAGGTATGGTAATGACTGACTGGCTAACCAGCCAGGATGTTCCTGGACTTACTGGCAAGTATGGCGCTCATTACCCAATATCGGCTTCCAGCGGATGCATATATGCCGGTGATGATATACAGATGCCGGGATGTGAAAAGAACATAGCGGATATAATCGAAGCAGTAAACAGCGGTGAAGAAAAGGATGGTTACAGTATAACCAAAGCAGATCTTCAGTTTTGCTGCAAAAACATAATCAAACTGATTCTCAGACTTAGATAGAGGACATGGTCATAGTATGAAGGAAAAGCTTAAACGATGGAGCGGATTGTCTGAACACAGTCCTTATGTAAGTGAATATATAGATTCATCAAACATGAAATCCATATCGTGCATGTGCATCTTTGTCATCTTTGTTGAACTGTGGATGACTCTCAGGACGGTAGGGATAGTTCTGTTTAAGATAGAGCAGAGATCGCCTGAGTGGATCGCGACACATATGAGGCTTTATCTTGTACTGCTTGGTGCAAGCGTGATCATGCTCACAATGTCAGTAGCATATATTAAAGGCAAAAAGATAAATCACACGAAACTCATGACTGTCATGTGCATCTATACAACTGTCTGCGTAGGATTTGGGATGTATATCTCATACCTGGATTATCTTAAGGGCGAACAGATACTGAGCTTTTTGACGATGATCTTGTTTGTAGGATGTCTTGTGGTATGGAGACCTTATATATCGGTCATCCTTTTGGCTGTAACATTCGGCGGATTCTACTATATGTGCGACAAGGCTATGCCTGCAACTGTCGCAACGAATGTCAACATGTTCACGACATTTGTCGCTTCAGTCATGATAAGTGTCGGCAACTACAACCAGAGACTCAATGAAGCCCAAAAGGATAAGGAACTAGAAACGATCTCAACACATGATGAACTGACGGGCATACACAACATGCGCTATTTCAGGAAACGTGCCCAAAAGATGTTAAATAGAGCATGTGAGAATGGGAAGAGCCTTACCTTTTTATATTTTGATATTGAAAATTTCAAGACATACAATGAGCGTTACGGATTCATCAAGGGCAATGAGCTGCTTGTAAAGATGGCAACATATATAAAGGGAGAGTATTCGCATGGAGAAACCGCAAGGCTTTCAGATGATCATTTCGTTGTCCTTATCGATGACGATGAACCTCAAAATGGGATAGATGTCATACAAAAGAGACTGTCGGATATTGAAGGAGAGACATTCCTAAGGATAAAAGCCGGAATATATAAAACAAATGGTATGAAGAAGGACGGATCAGGTCCTGAGGATATAAGTCTTTTATGCGACAGGGCAAGGTTTGCTGCAACAAGCATAAAGAACAAATCAGACAAGTCATATTGCATATATGACGAAAAACTGCATGAACAGCAGTTAAGAAAGAGATACATAATAAGTCATTTAGACAGTGCTATTGAAAATGGTCATATACAGATATTCTATCAGCCTGTCATGGATGCAAAAAAGGGAAGTGTATGCGGACTTGAAGCTCTTGCCAGATGGAAAGATCCTCAGTATGGCCTGCTCTCGCCTGGTGAATTCATAGAGGCATTAGAAGAATTCAGGCTGATACATAAGCTTGATAAGCATGTCATAAAGCTTGTTTGTGAGAATATCAGAGCTGCAATGAAAGTAAAGGATAAACCTCTGCATGTATCAGTTAACCTTTCAAGACTTGACTTTGATCTGTGTGATATAGCTCAGGACATAATAGATAATGCCAAAGATATACCAAGAGATCTTTTGGTGATCGAAGTAACGGAGAGCACTCTTAATGAGAGTCATACAGAGCTTAAGAAAGCTATGGAAAGGTTAAGAAGAGAAGGATTCAAGATTTGGCTTGATGATTTTGGATCGGGTTATTCTTCACTCAATGTCCTCAAGGACTATGAATTTGATGTATTAAAGATAGATATGAGGTTTCTGGAGGATTTCGGAAAAAGTGATAACTTACGTCCGATCCTTGAAAACATCATAAGAATGGCAGGTAGCCTAAATATGCATTCGCTTGCAGAGGGCGTAGAGACAAAAGAGGAATATGATTTCTTAAAGGAGCTTGGCTGCGATATGGTGCAGGGATATCTCTTCTCAAAGCCTTTGATTTTAGATGATCTAAAGATATTTCTTGAGAGCGACAGCCTAAAAGCTGATTGACGATTTCACTAAATCGATGATATATTAACTGCTGGAGAGCATTTATTATGGCATTCAATAAAAACAACAATCTTAAAAGACTTGATAAGAAAATTTTTCTCGCAACAGCTACAATGCACGGCGAGGAGATGAAGTACATACAGGAAGCATACGATACAAATTGGATGACTACTGTCGGAAAGAATATCGATACTGTAGAAGAGCTTATCTGTAAAAAGATAGGCTGTTCATATGCAGTAGGCCTTTCTTCAGGAACAGCGGCACTTCATATGGCTGCAAAGCTTGCAGGGATAGATCTGTACGGCCAGCCTCAGGTAGGGCATGGAGCACTTAAAGGCAAAAAGGTATTCTGTACCGATATGACCTTTGATGCAACCGTAAATCCGATAGTCTATGAAGGCGGAATACCTGTATTTATCGATACGGAATATGACACCTGGAACATGGATCCGATAGCTTTAGAAAAAGCTTTTGAGATATATCCTGAAGTAAAGCTTGTTGTAGTCGCAAACCTGTATGGAACTCCTTCAAAGCTTGATAAGATAAAAGAGATATGTGATAAGCACGGAGCGATCATTATTGAGGATGCTGCCGAATCACTTGGAGCGACATATAAGGGAGTACAGACCGGCAATTTCGGAAAGTACAATGCGATAAGCTTTAACGGAAACAAGATAATAACCGGTTCAAGCGGCGGAATGCTTTTAACAGAGAGCAAAGAAGCTGCAGAAAAGGTAAGGAAATGGTCTACACAGGCAAGAGAAGCGGCTCCCTGGTATCAGCACGAGGAACTCGGTTATAATTACAGGATGAGCAACGTTATAGCCGGTGTTATAAGAGGCCAGATCCCTTATCTTGAAGAGCATATATCTCAGAAAAAGGCTATATATGAAAGATATAAGGAAGGGCTTAAGGATCTTCCTGTATCAATGAATCCGTTTAATGCAGACGATAGTGAACCGAATTACTGGTTAAGCTGCATGATCATAGATAAGGATGCTATGTGTAGACAGGTTCGTTCCGATAATGAGGCTCTGTATATATCTGAAAAAGGAAAGTCATGTCCTACAGAGATACTTGAAGCCATAGTATCAGTTAATGCAGAAGGAAGACCTATCTGGAAACCAATGCATATGCAACCTATATACAGACTCAATCCGTTTGTGAATAAAGACGGTAATGCAAGAGCTAAGACAAATGCGTATATAGAAGGCGGATGTGTTGATGTCGGTGCCGATATCTTTAACAGAGGCTTATGCCTGCCTTCTGATAACAAGATGACAGCCAGTGAACAGGATGTCGTTATAAAGGCGATAATAGAGTGCTTTAAATAAAGCACTTTAAAATGCACATATAAGTGCCCGTGCAACATCGGGGGAATTTAACACATAAGGAGACGAAATGAAACAGAGAACACCACTTGTATCACACATTTTTACAGCAGATCCTTCTGCACACGTTTTTGATGACAAGATATATGTATATCCGTCACATGATATCGCTCACGACGGTGAGGACAACGATGACGGAGATGAGTATCAGATGGAGGATTACCACATTCTGTCTATGGACAATCTGGACGCAGACTGCGTTGACAACGGTGAAGCACTTCACATGAAGGATGTCAAATGGGTAAGCAAACAGATGTGGGCACCCGATGTAGCTAAGAAAGACGGAAAATATTATCTGTATTTTCCAGCAAGAGACAAGGAAGGTGTTTTCCGTATAGGTGTTGCTGTAAGTGACAGCCCTGTTGGACCTTTCAAGGCAGAAGATAACTATATCGAAGGCAGCATGAGCATTGATCCTGCTGTATTTGAGGACGAAGACGGAAAATATTACATGTACAACGGAGGACTTTGGGGAGGTCAGCTTGAAAAGTGGCAGACAGGCACTTTTGTCAAGGGTGATCCTAACATGATACCCGGAGCAGACGGACCTAAGGGTGATGAAGCAGCACTCGGACCGTTTGTTGCAGAAATGAATGAAGATATGAAGTCTTTTAAAGAGACACCAAAGATGATCCAGATACTGGATGAGAACGGTGAGCCTCTAAAAGCAGGCGATGAGGACAGAAGATATTTTGAAGGCCCTTGGATGCACAAGTACAACGGACTTTACTATCTGTCTTATTCTACAGGTACTACACATTACCTCGTATATGCTACAGGTACAGATCCTAAGGGTCCGTTCACATATAGAGGAAGACTGATGGAGCCTGTTCTTGGATGGACAACTCATCATTCCATCATTGAATATCACGGAAAATGGTATCTTTTCTACCATGACTGTGAACTCTCAAACGGTATCAATCATAGAAGAAATGTAAAGTATACCGAGATAGAATACAATGCTGACGGAACAATTAAGACCGTGTTCCCGTATGATCATCTTGAGAAATAATAAATAGTTTACATAACATAAGAATAAAAATACAAAGACCATATATGAGGCAGGATAAATAAAATGCCTTGTATGTGGTCTTTTTCGATGCTGAAAAAAGTTGACATATTTTGGTGCTTTGCCTATAATTTTAATTGACATAATATGGATACTAAGGGGATACTATGCAAAAAAATACGTGGGTGATATTTTTACTCATTACAATAGATGTTTTACTGATATGTATCTGCGGCTTCTTTTATATCAAAAAGGACAGGGTTGAACCCAGGATGGCATTCACTGCAGACAATACGGTATATACTCCTGATATGGATACATCGCTTCTTACTGCAGGGATGACAGCAACAGATAACAAAGACGGGGATATGACCGACAGAATCGTTATCGAAAAGATCCTTGAAAACAAGGAAAGAAATGTCGCGGTAGTTTACTATGCTGTCTGCGATTATGACGGCAACGTTGCAAAGGCATCGAGAGAATTTCCGGCCAAGTATCCGCAGGATACTTTAAAGACTGAGACCGGAAGCGGTGCAAATAATTAACGGTATTATCATGAAAATGATGATATATACGCTTCACAGAACACAGAGAGGAGAAAACTAATCGGAATGAAGAAGTTTTTAGCATTAGTATTAGTTGGTGTTATGACTTTCTCGGGTGCGGTTTTCGCAGCTCCTTCACCTTCTGCACAGGCAGTAAGCGCAACTGCCTCAAACAGCAATGACGGTGGAAAGACTGCTTTACAGCAGGCTGCTGAAGACGCAGGTATGAGCGAACAGGAATACAGCAACAACTCGGTTGTTACCATCGATGGAATCGAAGATGTTGCACCTATGGGAATTCCTACAGGCATCTACCTTAACGGAAAGAAGATCAACTATACGATCCATATCTTCAAACTGGGCAAGAATGTAGTAAAGTCTGTAAAGGATTTTGCAGGAAACAGAAAGATCATTAATACGTTCGGAATAAAGAACGGATTTGATCAGAGCGTTCAGACAAGTTTCTATTGTCCAAGAATCAAGTCTACTGACAAAGTAAGCGTTTACCAGAAGGTAGGAAACGAGATGGTTAAGCTTACAAGTAAAGTTAGAGATGAACATGTAGATGTAGTCCTTAAGGGCTCAGGTTACGTAGTAGTTTTAGCTGAGTAATCAGCACAGTTATTTTATCATGCATGATAAGGCCCACAAATAATTTGCGGGCAGTCAAGTTTTTTCGTGAAGCGTATCCCGAAAGGGTCAGCCCTCCTCGAAAGGGGAGGGCTATATTAAAGAATTATCAGATGGACAGAATTTTTGACATACATAATCATATACTGTGGGGTGTTGATGACGGATCCGAGTCGATCGAAATGAGCCTTAGGATGTTAAAGATGGCTCAGGATGATGGAATAACAGATATCATTTTAACTCCGCATAATAAGCCAAACAGAAGAAATATATATGCCGTTGAACAGGTAGAAAGAATAGATGAACTGAAACGCATAGCCAGAAAAGAAGGCATATATATAAATCTGTATCCGGGCAATGAGATATTCTACAGATCAGATGTAAGTGAAAGATTAAGCATCGGCAAGGCGGCTTCAATGGCCGGTTCGAGATACATCCTTTTGGAATATAGTCCGATGGATGACTGGGAGCATATCAAAAGAGGCGTTGAAGATATGCTCATGTCTGGATATTTCCCTATAATCGCACATGTTGAGAGATATATAAATGTGATGAAGGAAACAGACAGGGCATATGAACTTATAGATAAGGGGTGCTACCTTCAGATAAATGCTTCTTCTCTTATGGGAGAAGTCGGCTGGCAGATAAAGAGCAAGTGCAAGAGCATGATGAAAGCAGGTATGGTGGCTTTTGTAGCTACAGATGCACATGAAGATAAAAAGAGAACACCGACACTTTCAAAGTGTGTTAAGTATATAACCGGGAAATACGGGGAAGAGACAGCAATAAAGATTTTTATGGATAACCCGTTATGTATCCTCGAAGACAAGATAATAAGATAAGGACCGGACATGGAAAACAAGAACAACAATGATGTGATCGAGATAGATTTGCTCGAGATAATGGGACTGCTTTTTAGCAGATGGCTTTTGATCCTGTTGGTTGGTATAACCACTGCACTGATCGGATTTGCCATCAGCTTCTTTGTGATAGCACCCACATACGAATCAACAACAAAGATCTATATCTTAAATAAAAACGAGAGTCAGAACGTCACATATTCCGATATGCAGCTAGGTACTCAGCTTACAAAGGACTACTCTGAACTTATCAATTCAAGATACGTTTTAGAGGAAGTCATACAGAAACTAAGACTTAATCTTGACTATCAGGGATTAAAGGAAAAGGTAAGCGTTTCATCACCGACTGATACCCGTATCGTTGCAATTACCGTAACCGATAAGGATCCGGTAGAAGCAATGAACATTGCAAATGCGATCAGAGAGAGCGCATCAAATCATATCGGAAACGTTATGGATATCGACGCGGTAAATGTTGTAGAGAGTGCAAATATGCCGACTAAAAAGGCAGGCCCGAGTTATCTTAAGTGGACTGTCATAGCAGGCATGCTGGGAGTTCTGCTTGTATGCGCCATGGTACTCATCAAATACCTTTTAGATGACACGATAAAAACATCAGAAGATGTAGAAAGATATCTGGGACTTTCGACACTGGCTATCATTCCGACCATTGAAACTGAAGCTGATTCAAAGAAGAAGAGAAAAAAAGGAAAGCGATAAGATATGCAGAGAGTAAATCTAACATTTTCATTTGAAGATGATTACAGAGTGAGCGAAGCTTTCAAGTCGCTTCGAAGCAATATAGAATTCTGTGGAAGTGATATAAAGACAGTCGCTGTAACCAGCTGTACGCCAAACGAAGGAAAGAGCAGCTGTGCAATGGAGATGGCTAAGGCATTTGCAAAGGCTGGAAACAAGACTTTGCTGCTTGACTGCGACCTTCGTAAATCCGTGCTTGTCGGAAGATACAAGACAGGTGGAGTAAGAAAAGGTCTTACTCATGCGCTTATTGGTAAAGCTCCTATGGCTGAGGTCGTATATTCTACCAATGTCAGCAATCTGTTTTTGATATTCTCAGGTCCTGTGCCGCCGAACCCATCAGAACTGCTCGGTGGTGAAGAATTCAGTGCACTGTTGCAGAAACTTAGAGGAGTATTTGATTACATCATACTTGATGCTCCTCCTTTGGGATCAGTTATCGATGCTGCTGTTGTAGGTACAAAATGCGACGGAACCGTTTTAGTAATAGAATCAAATGCTATCAGTTACAGATTTGCTCAGACTGTTAAGGGACAGCTTGATAAGGCGGGATGCAGGATACTCGGAGTAGTGCTCAATAAGGTAGATATGTCTGGCAAGGGCACTTACGGCGGATATGGCAAGTATTACGGCAAATACTATGGCAAGTATTACGGCCATTACGGGGATTACGGAAGATACGGCTCTAGAGGAAGCCAACTCATAAGTGAAGAAGATGCTCTAAGAGGTGTAACCAGACAGACAACCAGCAGAATAATATTGGATGATGACATAATCGGACTCGAGGATGCTGTATCAGGAGAGATAATAGACGATGGTGAAGAATTCAATATCTAAACTGCTAAAGAGCATAGCAATGATCGCTACAGCCGGACTTGCAGGTATTATTATTAGCGGATGCGGAACTAAAGAAGCAACTGTAGATGAAACTCCTAAACCTACTAATGAGATCGTAAAAGAAGAGACAGCACCTGAAACAAATGAGGAAACAGAGAATAAGTCTTTAAACATAGATGTTTATAAACTGCAGGAAAAGAACTCTGACATATGGGGATGGATAACGGTACCTGGTACATCGATAGATGGACCGTTGCTTCAAAGTTATGAAGAACCTGATAGGTATAAGACATGTAATGCAGACAAGGTAAATGATGGCATAGGAACTGCATATATCGAGATCTACAACATACCTGATATGTGTGACTTCAATACAGTAATACATGGTAGCGAAGAACTCTTTAAGGACCTTGTCAATTTCGAGAATCCTGATTTCTTTAAGGATAATTATGAGTTCTATATATATTTACCTGAAAACGTGCTGACATATACCATATGGGCGGTATACAGAAGAGAAAACAATGATCTTTTCGATGCATACAGTTTTGCCGATGCAGTCGGGGCAAGAGAGTTTCTTGATGATGTGTATAACGAAAAGGTAATGGGAAAGCAGATAAGAGAGGGATGGGACGATGTAGATGAATACAAGTTCCTGACAACTCTTACTATAGATACGGATGAAGGACAACAACTAGTTGTAATAGGAGCGCTCACAAACGATGCTGCCGGGACCATAAACAGAGAAGTCATAGAATATCTTGATCTTGGTCCGATCCTGTTAGAAGAAGAATAAACAAAGGATTAACATGAAGAAAGCACTGATTATAAGCTTATCTACAATTGCAGGATTGATCGTACTTACACTTATATCAGCGCTTGTTATAAGAACGGTCGGTAAGAACAGACTAAAGAACAGTACAGTTGAGTCTCACCCGGTGATCATCACCGAAGAAACAGCGCTTGCAGCACCTGAAGAAAAAGAAAAGTGGGAAGAAGGTTGGATCAAGTACAACGGTAAGATATATGAATACAATGACGATATAATGACCTTCCTCATCATGGGCGTCGACAAGAATGGCAAGGTAAAACAGGTGGCTGAAGGAACCAATGGCGGTCAGGCAGATGCATTGTTCCTGCTGGTACTGGATAGCAAAAAGGAGACCATATCTGTCATAGGTATCAACAGGAATACCATGGCTGATATAGATATATATAACGAATACGGTGACTATGTAACAACTACTAAAGCTCAGATAGCTGTACAGCATGGATTTGGAAACGGCGTTGAGGAAAGCTGTGAGTATGAGGTTGATGCAGTAAGAAAACTCATGTATCAGTTACCAATCCATGGATATGCTGCAATAAATATGAAAGCCATTCCGATAATAAATGATGCGGTGGGTGGAGTTAATCTCGAAGCACTCGAAGATGTTTATAACGGCAATAACAAGAGAATAATAAAAGAAGGCGAGACTGTTCATCTCAAGGGGGATCAGGCATACTGGTATATAAGAGACAGAGAATACGAGGAATTCGGATCTGCTGACAGAAGACTGGCAAGACAGAAGCAGTATCTTACTATTTTCCTGGCACAGGCAAAAGCGGCTGTTAAGAATGATATAGGTGTTGTAAGTGAGTTATACAAAGATATAACACCATATATGACAACAAACGTTTCATTTGACGAAGTTGCATATCTGGCACCTGAAGTTGCTGGATATCAGTTTTCAGAAAGTCAGTTTCACATGATAGAGGGTGAAACAAAGATGGGAGAGAAATTCGAAGAATTCTATCCTGATGAGGAAAAACTGTATGACCTCATCATTAGTGTGTTTTACAGGGAAGTAGACACAAACAAGTAAAAGACGGGAGCATTCAAGGTGGACCAAAAGAGCATTAAAAACATTCCCATACGTATACTAAAGCTTGCAAATGTTGCTCTTATAACAGCAATGTGGGCGGTTGTATGGTATCTGTATTACAAAGATTACGCTGTTGTAAAGTATTACTTCAAGGGAGATCTGTTAGTTATCTTCATCTTTGCAATACTTTACTTCATGTGCAGCAGATCATACAACAGTTTCCATATAGCTACAGTATCAATATCTGAGATCATATATAGCCAGTTTCTTGGTATTGTTGTATCTGATGCCATTATTTTCATGTTTACATGGTTAGTATCACTGTATTTTCCGAATTTAGTACCTATGACATTCTGCTTCCTTATGCAGATGTGTATAAGTGTACTGTGGTCACTTATTGCTCATAAGTGGTATTTTGCAACTCATAAGCCGGTAAGCAGTGCTGTTATATATGAATACCGTATGGGACTTGAAAAGCTTGTCGATGAATACGGTATGAGCAAGAGATTTGATGTAAAGGCAACATACCCTGTTTCAGACATACTTTCTGATCTTCATAAACTTGATGAGTATAAGACTATATTTTTATCAGGTATCAACAGTCATGAGAGAAACATGATAATCAAGTACTGTGTGGAAGCGGATATCGATGTATATGTCATCCCCAGAATCGGAGATATGATCATGGCTAGTGCATTAAATGTGCATATGTTCCATCTGCCAATGATGCATGTCAGAAGATATGAGCCAGTTCCTGAGTATGTGATTTTAAAAAGAGTATTTGACATAGTTATAAGTCTTTTCTTATTAGTCGTATTTTCGCCATTCATGCTTATAACTGCTATAGCAGTTAAGAGTGACGGCGGACCAGCTCTTTACAAACAGAAAAGGCTTACCCAGAATGGAAAAGAATTCTATATCCTAAAGTTTAGAAGCATGAGAGTTGATGCCGAAAAAGATGGCGTTGCAAGACTCTCTACAGGCGATAAAGATGATCGTATCACTAAGGTTGGAAGGATAATCAGAGCGATAAGATTTGACGAACTTCCTCAGATATTCAATATCATCAAAGGTGATATGTCAATCGTTGGCCCCAGACCTGAAAGACCTGAGATATCAGCTGAGTATGAAAAGGATATGCCGGAGTTCAGATTACGTCTTCAGGCAAAAGCTGGCCTTACAGGCTATGCACAGGTTTATGGAAAGTATAATACTTCACCGTATGACAAGCTTTTAATGGATCTTATGTATATAGCTAAGCCTAGTATAATAGAAGATCTTAAGATATGTCTGTTTACAGTCAAGATACTCTTTGAAAAGGAGAGCACTGAAGGTGTAAGTGAAGGACAGACTACAGCATCTGAAAACAATTCTGATGAGGGAATGTAATTGTACAACGAAGATGGAGTATATTCTGACAACAGGATAATGACAAAATACATGTACAGGGGAATATGTGCGTGCTTTATCACGTTTGTTTGCGTGTTCATTTTCTTCCTTACATGGTATCAGTTTGCATCTGATCATAATAACACCGGTTACTTGTTAGGTAAAGGTAACCTTGGCATGTCAGTTATCATATATTCCTCACTTTTTATACTTGCTTTTTATGGACTTGGAGGATATAAGATAGGTGTCAATCGTAAGACGGGTATCTTATCATCTCAGATAGTTGCTATAATTGTTGTTAATATCATAGAAGTATTCGTTTCAATGGCGATCACAGGACAGTTTAGATTCGTATTCTTGCTTCTTGGAGAATATGCTGTTATGTCAATTCTGCAGATAGCTGCATGCGTTGCATTTACACTTCCCATGTCATGGCTGTATCAGAGCCTATTTCCACCACTTCAGATAATAGAGATATATGGAGATCATAGCAATCATCTCTTTGAAAAGATTAATGGCAGAGCAGATAAATATCACATCGCAAGAAGCATCAAATATACTGAACATGATGAAGAATCATTTCGTCAGGAAATTAATGGGTTTGATGCAGTTCTAATCAATGACATTCCCAGCAAGATAAAAAATAGCATATTGAAGATATGTTTTGAACTCGATAAGAGGGTTTATTTCACGCCTAAACTGTCGGATATCATAGTAAGGTCATCAGACAACATTAATCTATTTGACACACCACTGTATCTGTGCAGAAATATAGGTATGCCTTGGTATAAGAGGGCAATCAAAAGAGCTTTTGATGTTGTACTGTCACTTATAGCATTCATAATAACTCTTCCAGTTATGCTTTTAACCGCAATAGCAATTAAGTGTGAGGATAGAGGTCCAGTATTCTTTAGACAGGAAAGAGTGACGATGAATGGAAAGCGATTTGACATCCTTAAGTTTAGAAGTATGATTGTGGATGCAGAAAAGGATGGAAAACCTCATCCTGCAGGTGTAAATGATAATAGAATTACTAAAGTTGGTAGTTTCATTAGAAGAACAAGAATAGATGAGTTGCCACAGGTAATAAATATCCTAAAAGGTGACATGAGTATTGTCGGTCCTAGACCTGAGAGATTGGAACATAATGAGATGTATAGTCAGGAGATACCGGAATTCCCATTTAGACTCAAGGTCAAAGGTGGCCTTACCGGATATGCACAGGTTTATGGTAAGTATAATACATCAGCACTTGATAAACTTAAATTAGACATGATGTATATCATGAACTGGTCAATTCTATTAGATGTACAGATAATATTTGAGACTATGAAGGTGTTGTTTAAACGAGAGAGTACTGAGGGGTTTTTAGAAGAGAAAATTGTCGCTGTTAAGAAACGTTCGAATTAATAAAACAGTCTGAGGTGTGATTATGAGCATATACATAAAGATTGAGTAATCTTGATATTTGATAGTATAGGGATTAGTGTTTGTTTAATGAAAATATTAGTTGTAGATCAGTATTATTATCCAGAAGAGTTCCAAATCAATGAAATATGCGAACAAATGGTAAAAGATGGGCATTACGTTACAGTTCTTACAGGACTTCCAAATTATCCGACGGGTATAATACCTGAAGATTATAAACGCGGAAAAAAAAGAGATGAATTTATTAATGGAGTCCATGTTTTACGATCATTTGAAATTGGAAGGAAAAAGAACGTGGTTGGTATGACAGTTAATTATTTGAGTTATGCCATTTCGGCCTCGATAAAACAGTTTTTCCTAGACAATGATTTTGATGTTGTGTTTATCTATGAAACCTCACCTGTAATTCTGGCTGTCCCAGGAGAGATATATGCAAAACGTTTAGAAAAGCCGGTATTCTTTTACTGCTGTGATATTTGGCCTGAATGCGCAAAGGTAATGATAAATAATGAAAACTCGATCATTTATAAATTTATAAAAAAGTGGAGTACTCAAATCTATCAAAAAGCCGATTTGATTGCACTTCAATCAAAAGGATTTTTTAAATACTTTGAAGAGATTCATCATATACCTCAAAATAGATTAAGATATTTGCCACAATTTGCGGATTCAAATTATCTAGAAATTGACAGCATAAGAGAAGATAATGGAATTATAGATTTTGTATTTCTTGGTAATGTTGGTATAGCTCAGGATATAGGGGGGATAATAAATGCTGTTGAACTATTGAAAGATACATTAGATTTTAAAGTTCATATTGTAGGAGATGGATCATATTTAGAAGAGGCAAAGAGACAAGTATATAAGAAACATTTAGAAAAATTTGTGATTTTCTATGGAAGACGACCACATAATGAAATGCAGGAGTTTTATAAACTTGCTGACGTTTGTTTAGCAACATTGCAAGCAGATTCGCTAATAAATCTGACATTACCATCTAAAGTTCAAGAATATATGGCTGCTGGTAAACCAATATTAGCAGCGTTAGCTGGTAAGTCAAGAGATATCATTGAACAAAATAACTGTGGATTGTGTGTAATGCCTGGTGACGTAATTGATCTATCAGAAAAAATGCGTGAATATATCATTCATTACGAAAAATATATCAATTATGGTATTAATGGAAGAGAGTATTTTAAGAAGAATTTTACAAAAGATATTTTTATGAAACTATTGTACAGGCAAATCGATGAATCGATAACACTTTTTCGAGGTAAAAGAGTATGAAAATTTTAGTACTTGGATGTAATGGAATGGTTGGACATATGATGAGTGTCTATTTTATGGAACAAGGATATGAAGTAGAAGGGTTTGCAAAAAGTAAGTCTGGATTAATTAAAACTATTGTAGGAGATGCAAGAGATACTGAACTTTTGCAACAAACGATTAAAAATGGAAATTATAGAGCATTAATTAATTGCATAGGGGTATTAAATAAGTTCGCTGAAACTGATCAAGAAGCGGCGGTTTATGCTAACGCATATCTTCCACATTTGTTGGAAAAAATTACATGTAAAATTGAAACCCAAGTGATTCATATTAGCACAGATTGTGTTTTTTCTGGGTACAGAGGTGGATATACAGAAAATGATTTTCCAGATGGTGAATTGTTTTATGATAGATCGAAGGCTTTGGGTGAGATTATTAACACTAAAGATGTGACATTTAGGATGTCATTAATTGGCCCAGATATAAACAAAGATGGAATTGGGTTAATTAACTGGTTTATGCAACAAAAAACTCGAGTCAATGGATATAAAAATGCGATTTGGACTGGACAAACCTCGCTTCAATTGGCCAAAACGATTGAGAACGCAATAATACAAAGGGTATATGGCCTCTATAATATGGTGCCTGAAGAGAGCATAAGTAAATATGATTTACTTGTACTTTTTAATAAATTTCTTAGGAAGAATGGAATTGAAATTGAACCGGAAGAAAATTTTAAGATAGATAAGAGTCTAAAAAGGACAAATTATGAACTGTTTAGTTATATAATTCCTGGATATGAACAGCAGATAGAAGAATTAGGTGAGTGGATGAGAATGCATAAAGAATTGTACCCACATTATGAGTTATAAGTTACAAATAACTTTGTGTTAAGCCTTTTAGTACTACTTACAGGGCACGGTTTATTGAATGATGGGTACAGGGGAAGTTTCTTCGTTAGCTCTCTTATTTGTTCGGATGCCTTTGTTTCTGCTTCTACTATCTTGTTGGATGTACTGGTATTAAGCGTTACTTCCCAAATTCAATTCGAAAATTATGTATGTGAAGGCTCAAAGAGTATGGGAAATACTCTTTGAAATATAAAAGGTATAGAATAATGAAAAAAAAACTAAAGTTGATGACAATAGTAGGAACTAGACCTGAGGTGATAAAAATGTCTGAGATTATAAAGAAAGCAGACAAGTATTTTGACCATATTCTAGTTCACACTGGACAAAACTATGACTATGAATTAAACAGGGTGTTTTTTGAGGATCTGGAGCTTCGTGAACCAGATTACTATCTTGATGTAGTAGGTGATAACATTGGATGGACGATGGCTAACGTTATTGGTAAGGCGTATGATCTTATGTCAAAGGTAAGGCCTGATGCATTGATAGTTCTTGGGGATACAAACTCCTGCCTCTGCGTAATTGCAGCTAAGCGTCTAAAGATTCCCGTTTTTCATATGGAAGCGGGGAATAGATGTAAGGATGAAAATCTACCAGAGGAAGTGATTAGACGAATTGTGGACGTAACATCAGATGTTAATCTATGTTATTCAGAACAAGCAAGGCGATACATTCTTGATACAGGAGTAAAACCAGAATATACATATGTGGTTGGAAGTCCAATGGCAGAAGTATTGAATAGATATGAAGAAAGAATCAATAGAAGTGATGTGCTTAATAGGTTAAAGCTTAAACCTGATAATTACATTTTACTATCTGCTCATCGTGAAGAAAATATTGACATTGAATCAAATTTTATCTCTCTCATGAATGCTGTTAATGCAATGGCAGTAAAATATGATATGCCCATTCTGTATTCGTGTCATCCAAGAAGTAGAATGCAAATAGAGAGAAGGAAATTCGAGTTTGATAAAAGAGTTGTTCAACATAAACCGATGGGTTTTTTTGATTATATCAATTTGCAGAAGAATGCATTCTGTGTTGTAAGTGATAGTGGAACAATTCCAGAGGAGTGTGCATATTACAAGTTTCCGGCTGTATCCATAAGAACTAGCACGGAGCGTCCTGAAGCCATGGATAAAGGAGTTTTTACAATTGGATCTATTACAACAGAACAGGTACTACAAGCAGTAGATTTAGCTGTAGCCATGAATAAGGCTGGAGATAATCCGATTGATGTACCTGCCTATACTGATATGAATGTCAGTGTTAAAGTGATAAAGATTATTCAAAGCTACGTTGGAATCATAAATAAAATGGTGTGGAGAAAATAATGAGTTCATCTGAAATGATTGACTTTGTAATTACTTGGGTAGATGGAAATGACCCCGAGTGGTTGAGAATAAGAAAAACTTATGAAAACAAAGGCGAGAATAATAATATAGATAACAGTGAACAGAGATATAGAGACTGGAACAATTTACAATATTGGTTTAGAGGTGTAGAGTTTTTTTGCCCATGGGTCAATAGAATACATTTCGTAACATGGGGGCACTTGCCTGAATGGTTAAATGTTTCGAACCCCAAACTGAATATTGTAAGACATGAAGATTACATACCAAAAAAATATCTACCGACATTTAGCAGTCATACTATTGAGTTAAATTTACATAGAATTAAAGGACTGTCAGATAGATTTGTGTATTTTAATGATGATATGTTTGTAATAAGGAACATGACAAGTGGAGATTTTTTTCATAAAGGAATCCCATGTGATTCAGCGATAATGAGTGTACATTGTTATAATATGGAAGAAATGTTCGTAATGGCACCATTTAGAGATATAGGCATTATTAACCATGAGTATAATATGAAGCGTACAATCAAAAGCAATTTATTTGGTTGGTATAATCCTAAATATGGATTTAATGTACTTAGAAATATTGTGTTGTTGGCATGTCCAAGATTCCCGGGGATGTTGCAACAGCATTTGCCGTCTTCTTTTCTGAAATCTACATTTGAGGAAGTTTGGGATAAATATGGGGATATATTGGATGAAACATGTACACACAAATTTCGAGAAATAAGTGATGTTAATCAATGGGTATTTAAAGAATGGCAGATTGCTTCAAATAAGTTTTATCCTAGAAACCTTAGGGTGGGTACATCTCTAGCAGCTTATGACATTCCTAAAGTCTGCAAATGCATAGAAAAACAACAACATAAAATGTTCTGTTTTAATGACACAAACCTTTCTGAAATAGAATTTGAAGATGCGAAATTTAAGGTAAATTGTGCATTTGAAAGAATACTAAATAAAAAATCGTCTTTTGAAATTTAGAAAAATGAATATAAAATATATTGCCTTTTACGACATAGATGAGTATGAATTTGAAAATCGAGTTAATCCGCTTTCTGCACGCAATGTAAGTGATTATATTGTGAAAAAACTGATATCTGAAGGACATAATGTTGAAATAGTGTCACCATCAGAAACGAAGTTGAGGAAAGGCTATTATAAATCAAGGTCTAATTTATATGATGGAGTTAGGGTAACACTGGGGCCAACATGGGGTACACAGAATAAATATTTGAGGTCATTCTTTTCGTTGTTAACAAGAGCATGGTTTTTGGTATATTTACTAGTTAATGTGAAAAGTAGCGATGTTATTATCCTATGGCATCAGATTCCTGCAATGGAGCTTATTATGCTCTTCAGATTAATAACTCATAAAAGAAATGAATTTATCCTATGTGTAGGTGAAATATATCAAAAAGTAATTCCCAACATGATTTCTGAAAGAAGGAAAAAACGAGAACTGAAATTTATTTCAAGTGCTGATAAATATATTCTATCAACTTTAGGTATAAAGAAATATGTGAATATTGAAAATCGTCCTATAGTTGAATTGCCGGGGATGTTGAATACACTAGCAAATAGAAAAAGAATTTTCAATGATAGTCGTATTCATATATTGTATTCAGGAGTTATAAATTCAACTAAAGGCGCATTTGAAGCAGTTGATATGATGGATTATTTAGATGATAGGTATGTCTTACACATTCTTGGCTGGGGGCAAGATATAGATTCTATAGATAGATTAATTGATCATATTAATAGTAAACATGATCATAAAAAGATAGTTTACGAAGGAATTAAAAGAGGTGGTGAATATGAAGACTATCTTTTGAGTTGTGATATAGGATTATGTTCACAAGATCAAAACGTTGCATATAATGACTGTTCTTTCCCATCTAAAATTCTCACCTATCTATGTGCAAACATTAAGGTGATTTGTACAAATATTCCTGCAGTAAAGGAATCTGCGGTTGCTGATATGATTTATTTTGTTGATTCTAATTCACCATTTGAACTTGCAGAAGCGGTAAGAAAAGTAAGTTTTTTACCCGCGCCGGATACACGGATAAAAATGGGAGAACTGGATGATGTCATAGAAAGAGAATTAAATTCGTTGATTGTTAAAAGATAGGTAAATGCGTTGAAAGATAACTTAAAATACATTAAATATATCGAATTATATTTGTGTATTACATTGCTTTTATATAGAATTGGAATATGGGATTACAAGACTGAACATAGAGGAATCTTTATTGTGCTGGTAGTTTCGTATCAACTAGCTTTATTGCTTGGATATATATGTGGATGTTATATCAAAATAAGGCCTGGAAGGAAGATAGCAATTTTCGAAATACGTACAATAAGGACATTGTTTATAATTAATATTTTTATGGTCCTATTGAATGCAATTAGAATGTCAGGAATGAATCATTTTGGCATTTCAGATTTAATAACCAAAATTATCAGGTCATTCTCGGACTTTTCGGCAAGTTACAGAGCGAAGTTTGAGGTAGTTTCTACTAATGTTTTTGGGGGAAGAATAGGAACTATAGTTCTTATTTTGTGGGCATTTATTGGTTATGCAGTAATTCCATTGGGCATGTTTTATTATAATAGACTCAAACCGCTTGATAAAGCATTATTCTACACAAATATTGCTGTTACATGTGGAGGCGCACTTGTTATAGGAACAAATAAGCGAATCATTGACTTAGCTATTTTGGCATTAATATATTTTTATATTTCATATATAAATATACCTGTAAACGGAGATAACTATAATAGAAGGGGTAAAAAGAAAAGATATGTTATTACTTCATTAATACTGTCCGTTTTTGTGATGATACTAGCTAATAAGATTGTTGGTTCAAGAGGAATAGGTTCTTATTGGAATGCTAGCTTCTATAAGTTGGGCGGATTAGTATGTGTAAATCGCAATTCTATATTATTGAAAATGTTTCCTCCAATACTACACAGTTTTCTGGCTATAGTATGTTCATATTTTTCTCAAGGATATTATGCGTTGTCCTTAGCAATAGAAGACGGATTAGTACATTTTGGCTTTGGGCAAACTTCATTATGGATTGTTGATAATTTTAATCTTAATGACAAGACTATACAACATGCAATTGAGTGTAAATATGGATGGAGTAGCAGGAATTTGTGGCATTCAGCATATACTTGGATTGCTAATGATGTGGGTTTAGTTGGAGTTGTTTTTGTACTATTTTTTATAGGAATTATTTTGGCGCTATTAATAAAAGAATTCAAAGCAAAAAGAAGCCCTATTGTTTTTATTCTTTTATACTATTTTACGATAACTATTATATTTTTGCCTTGTAATCTTCAAATGTTTCAAGATGCCTATGGCTTTTTGGGCTTTTGGACTGCTTTTATGTTGTGGATTAGTTCTCATTTGACATATCGCGGTAGTAGGGATGCATAAAGATGAAACAAAAGAACTTAAGCATTAATATAGTTTTGAACATAATAAGATCTTTATTGACGATAATTTTTCCACTTATTACTTATCCTTATGCGGCTAAAATATTGCTCCCAACAGGAATTGGAAAATATAACTATGTTATTTCGATTATAAGTTATTATCAGCTAATATCTACTTTAGGGATAAATACGTATGCTATTACTGAAGGAGCAAAAATTCGTTCGGATAAGAATAAACTCAATGCTTTTTGCAATGAGGTATTATGGCTTAATGTTGTTTCTACTACTATTGCATATGTATTATTAGCAGCTACTGCTTTTTGGGGATTCTTTGATAATTGCTTGGAAATGCTCTTAATATGTAGTGTGACAATACTGTTTAACATGATGGGGATGAACTGGTTTTATAGTATAGAGGAGGATTTTTTCTATGTCACATTAAGAACAGTTTTTTTTCAGATTATTTCTATTGTGTTATTGTTTGTTATAATTAAAAAACCAGAGGATTTAAATACGTATTGTTGGTTATCGGTAATTTCAACAGGCGGGTCAAATTTATGTAATATATTATTTCTGAGAAAAAAGATCAAAATTTGCCTAAATCCATTTAGCATTAACTGGCATTCTATTAAGAATATGCTTAAGCCTGTATCTATTATTTTTTTTGCATCAGCTGCAAGTACAATATATATGAACTCAGATAAGATTATGTTAGGGATTTTTTGGGATAATTATGCGGTCGGAATCTATAGTACATCTGTAAAAATAGTATCTGTAGTAATGACAATAATTGTTGCATTTCGGGAGGTTTTGCTTCCACGGTTATCATATTACATTTCTAATAGTAATATTGATCTAGCTACTGAGTTAATGTACAAAGGGCTCTCTGCGATATATATGTTCACGATTCCGTGCATTGTTGGAATAGTTTTAATGAGAAATGATTTAATTATTTTTATATCTTCGATAGAATATATAACTGCTAGTAAAAGTCTTTCTATATTATGTTTCGAACTTATATTTGCACCTATTAGTGCTTTTTTAGCATATCAAATTCTAATTCCTTTAGGGAAAATATCAGTAGTTACATTATCAACAATAATTGGTTCGTTAGTCAATGTAGTTTTAAACCTTTTTTTGATTCCAATAGTTCGAGAGAATGGAGCTGCGATAACTACGGTAATGGCGGAGATGATTGTATTTTTGGTTTTATACCATGAGATAAGAAAAGTTATATCATTAAATAAACTTAAAAATGAAATCGTTCAATATTGTATGGGAGCGATACTTATTATCCCAGTTATTCTATTATGTCGAAATATATCAAATGATATCGTACGGCTGATATTTACTCTTACAGTATCAGTATTGTTATATGTGGGATTCTTGCTATTAATGCATAACACTATGATTCACAATTGTTGCATTAAACTTATGAGATTTGTGATTCGAAAGTAGTTTAAATTGTCTATGAGATTAATCGTTGGGTTATATATCATATTTATTGTGTGCATTTGTCAATATAGTATTGAAAAGTTGAACTTTCATGAAATAAAGTACCATTATTATAGTATAGTTATGGTATTTGTAATTGTGATGAAATATCAAATAATGATTTAGGATTTGTGTGCCATTACTTTCAAGGGTAGATATGCGAAATATATAGTTTTGGATATGCAAAGTCGCTAGTAATACAGATGAACTTTTTCAAACAAGATGGCAATTTAGTATAGAAAAAATTTTTGATTATTAAGATTAAGATTATTCAAGTTTGCGTATTCAATAGCGAGACTGTAAAAAATTTTGTGTAAACTAGATAACTGATTATATCCTCTTGGATTGATGTTAGAATAAATATTAATCCAGGAGGATATTTTTATGGCAAGAACCAGAAAGCTCTCGCCGGAGCGCAAAGCATTTATCAACAGTCTTATTGAGCACTATCATCCGGAGGATGCACAGGATGTACAGGAAATGCTCAAGGACCTTCTCGGAGATACGCTCCAGGGTATGCTGGAAGCGGAAATGGACGAGAAACTCGGTTATTCCAAGTATGACTACAAGAACAAGGAAACCGATGACAGCCGCAACGGATACAGCAAGAAAACTGTTGTATCATCTCTCGGAGAAATCGATCTCGATATCCCAAGAGACAGGAAGGGCGAATTTGAACCTCAAGCTGTCAGGAAAAATCAGACCGACATTTCCAACATCGAGGATCAAGTCCTCTCCATGTATGCCAAGGGAATGACCACCCGCGACATCTCAGCACATCTTCGCGACGTATATGGCGTAGATGCCTCAGCAGAGATGATATCCCACATGACTGACAGGATACTGCCTATAGCAAAAGAGTGGCAGAATCGGCCATTGGAGCGCAAATACGCCATCGTTTTCATGGATGCAGTACACTTCCATGTCCGTGAGGAAAATCAGACAGTTAAGAAGGCCGTATACGTGGCTATCGGCGTCAAACTCAATGGCAACAAGGAAGTCCTCGGCATGTGGATTGGTGGCAACGAAAGCGCCAAATACTGGCTCGGAGTCCTAAACGAAATCAAGAACCGCGGTGTTGAAGATATCATGATCGTTTCTGTCGATGGGCTTACAGGCTTTGGAGATGCAATAGGTGCGGTTTTTCCTCAAGCAGAGATACAGCGTTGCATTGTTCATCAGATCCGTTATACCACCAAGTTTGTAAACTATAAGGATCTGAAACCGTTTGTGAAGGATCTTAAGGCTATCTATCAAGCGCCTACTGAAGAATCTGCACTTGAGGCATTAGATGAACTGGACGAAAAATGGGGTAAAAAATACCCCTCATCCGTAAGCTCATGGCGTAATAACTGGCCACAACTATCGACCTACCTCAAGTATCCGGAAGAGATCCGCAAGATCATCTATACCACAAACGCCATAGAAAACTTCAACCGCGGCTTACGGAAAGTTACAAAAGCAAAATCAATCTTCCCCAGTGACGAAGCGCTGTTCAAAAGTATCTATCTGGCGATGGTAGATATAACGAAGAAATGGACGGGTGCTCCTTGGAATTGGGGACAGACGCTTAATCAGTTCTGTATTTACTTTGGAGACAGAATATCCCCGGCAGATTTGGAATGATACAAAGATTCTATAAAACAATCCAGGCTGCCGATTGACAGCCTGGATTTGTTATGCCAAAATCATAAAACACTGATGTACCTTACAGATCAATAACCATTATCATGATGTTCAACATCAATCTAAGAGGTTTACACAGAATTATTTACACTCTCTCAATAGCTTGTTTTTGGATGTATTTGTCAGTATCTCTGTTTATACCACATTTTTGCAATATTAATTTTTTGAGCAGTGGAAGCTTAGGCCATAGTCATTATATTGATTCATTGCATCGTAAAGGTTCCCATATTCCATGCCCTGATTCGTGATATAGCCTTCGCATTATCAATATTACATTTGCAAATTTTTACTCATTTAGGTGTATGGTTATCTAATTTTGTCATCTTTTTATCTAAACCATTAAATATCTTAAAATATTAGATTTCAGCGTAAGCAAATATGAAAACAAATCATTTATTTCCTGAACAAATCCTTTGAATACATGATATAATTAGAAAAGGTTTAGCGATGGAGGATATATCATGCACGATACTTTTTTACAAGAGGTCGTTCAGATAAATTTCCTGCCAGTTTGTATAATTATTTTCATGATTATATTCCTGGTATTCAATAATCGGTATGAACATGAGCTGACAAGGCTCTTCAATCCGGTTTTATTAATGTTGCTCGGATTGATGGCTGTGGATAATGCCGATTACTTTGCATTCACTTCAGGACAGAATGGACTAGTGCACACATTTATCCAGTGCTTAGGCTATAATCTGCGTATCTTTATTCTTGTTAAATCAATCCTTATTGCTTTAAGAAATAGTCAAAAGAAGTATCTTAAGATAGCTCTCTATATACCGGCAGGAATTAATCTTATTATTACATTCATGGCGCTTTTTGTTGATAACATATTCCGATACAACGAAGAAGGCGAGCTTGTTAGGGGGCCGCTCGGATATACACCTCATGCGATGCTGATTTTATATGCCATTTTCATGTATGTTTATTCGGTTCATATCTGGATTAGACATAAAAGGCACTGTGAAGCTACGATTATTTCTATCATGATCACACTTGCTGTAGTCGGCACATTCTGTGAGATGATATTTGGACTCTGGGGAATTCTAATAGGTGTCATCGCGATGGCAATCACATTCTATTATCTGTGTATCCATATAGAATTCTTTAAATTCGATATACTGACAGGTGCTTTGAACAGAGCAAGTTTTTATGCAGACATAAATGCTGTTAAAAGCAAGGAGAAGATTGGGATAATATCAATAGATCTTAACGATCTTAAGATTATCAACGATACTAAAGGCCACCTTGAAGGTGATCAGGCCATCAAGATAATGGCTCATACTATATATGCTGCGATAGACAGCAGGAGTAAACTGTATCGAATGGGTGGAGATGAATTTGCTGTTATTTGCAGAGATATGTCAGATACGGATGTCAAGCTTTTAGTAGACAGGATCCGTATCAGAATGAATGAGAGCAATTATAAGTTCGCAATAGGGTATTCGATGTGGGATGGAAGAGAAGAACTGGTTGAAGTATTTGCTAGAGCAGATATTGCGATGTATAACAATAAAAAGGAATTAAAGGGGTCAGAAAATGATCAGTATCATAGTTCCGCTTTATAATGCGGCTAACTACATAGAAAAGACCATAGAAACTGTTACAGCTCAGACATATAAAGACTGGGAGCTTATTTTAGTTGATGATCTTAGCAAGGATAACAGTGTTGAGACGGTAAAAAAATGCTTGGCTGAGCTTGATAAAGAGTCTGCTTCAAAGATAAGGCTAATAGAAAAGCCTGTTAATGAAGGAGCAGCAATGGCCAGAAATACAGGTCTTGATGCGGCAACTGGCAGATATATCGCATTTCTTGACGCTGATGATGTATGGTATCCGCATAAGCTTGAACATGAGCTGATGTTCATGAATAAGCATGATGCTGGATTCGTATGCTCATCTTATCAGTTTGGCGACGAGAATGCCGTTCCTACAGGCAAGGTTGTTCGAGTCCCTAAGAGGCTTTCTTATAAGAAAGCTCTTTCTAGAACGATTATCTTTACTTCGACAGTTTTGATCGATACTCAAAAGGTTGATAAAGAGCTCATAAGAATGCCTAATATTGGATCTGAAGATACCGCTACATGGTGGAATATCATGAAGACGGGTATCGATATATACGGTCTTGATGAACAGCTTGTCATATACAGACGTCCGGCAACATCGCTATCATCAAATAAGGGCAAGGCGATAAAGAGGATATGGAAGCTTTACAGAGAAGTTGCAGATCTTGGAACAATAGGATCAATATGGCATATCCTTTTATGGGCATTAAATGCAACCAGCAGACGTATTCTTGATGACGGTGTAAGAAGACACCTTGAATCGATCAAGAGATTTACCGTACTTCAGCTTTCCGTATTCGGACTAATCATGTATACGGCTGTTTATGCCTATGCATGGTTTAAGGTATATTATCCCATTATCAATTCACCGTTTATCAGTAAGGACGGTTTCAACTTCGGTCCCGGTCTTAAGCTCTACTTTAAAGGTCACTTGCTGATATTGTTCATCTACTTTGTGATCCTGTGGTTCATGTCAGTAAATAACGGAAGCATGCGAATAGGCTATCTAAAGACCAAGCAGATCGCATGGACGCAGATAATTGCGCTTGCGATAACAAACATCATATCTTTTGCTCAGATATCCTTGATGCGTAACTGGATAGTTCCACCCAGGGCACTGATCATGTGCTTCATCGTACAGATATTTATTGCTCTCATATGGACTGCTTTGTCTGGATTCATATATCGTTCGGTATTTGCTCCGAGAGAGACTCTTATCATATATGGAGAAGATGTTGAGGATGCTTCAAATATAGCCTCACAGTTTGAAAATCGTTCTGACAGATTCAAAGTCATGAAGACAATGTCTGTTGATAAAGGGGTAAATGCTGTAGAAGCTGAATGCAGCAGATGGTACGGATGCGTTGTTCTATACGGTGTATATGGAAGCTTAAGAGATGAGATCGTAGATTTCTGCTACAGTCATTATATAAGAGTATTCGTGATACCAAGAGTAGAGGATCTTCTCATGCGTGGATTTGAAAAGATGGATCTTTGGGATACTCCTATCCTTGAACTTAAAGAATATACTGTAAGCTGGGAAATGCGTCTTATTAAGAAATTCACAGATATATGTGGTGCACTTTTGCTTATAATCATATCTTCACCGATACTCTTAGTGGGTTTGATCAGAAGCAAGGTTAGCTGCGGCAACGCGATCCGCAAGGATGTATGCATGTCAAAGGATGGAAAGACTTTTGTAAGACATACGCTTGCTGACGGCAAGTTTGGATGGTCTTTGCCGATGTTATGGGATATATTAAAAGGAGGTCTTTCGCTTATAGGCCCAGAACCTATAGAAGAGGATTATCATAAAAAGCTTACAGAAAAGAACTCAAGATTTATATACAGATTAAGGGTTAAGCCCGGATTTACCGGCTATGCGAAAACATATGGAAAGAGCTTCAGAAACCTTACTGACAGATATGACATGGATGAAGCCGAGAACATTTTAAAGCTTGATATGGTCTATATTGATGAGTATTCGATCATGCAGGATTTAAAGCTTCTGTTCGGCATGCTTGATATTTCCTCAACCGGAGGACGTGCTCATGAAGCCGATTAATATCTATGCACTAACAAGAGTTGATAATCTTTCTTTAATATCCAGATTAGAAAGGCAGATGTCTTTGCGCAAACGTTTCCTGCATGTAAAACAGTGGGAGATGAAAAGCTTAAAGGCATTTACCGACCATGTAACAGACTGCATCGATGATGCGGTCTCGTTTCATTTCTATTACTCTTTTCAGATCCCTAAGCTCGGAAAGGAATTTGATCTGCTTCGCATAAGCGATGATATGGTTATAAATATCGAGCTTAAGAGTTTTCCGATAGCTGATGAGGGAATACGAAAGCAGTTAACTCAGAACAGATATTATCTTTCAACACTAGGAAAAAGCATAAGAAGCTATACATATATAAGCGAAGAAAACAGACTTCTTCGCCTGACAAACGGTGGAAGGCTGATAGAAACAGATTTTTCAAAGCTTTGCGAGGATCTGGCTTCTCAGAAGAACTGCTATGAAGGAGATATTGAAGAACTGTTTATTGAGGAAAGATATATCATATCGCCTCTTGCAAGCCCAGACAGGTTCTTACAGGGGGAGTATTTTTTGACTTCACAGCAGATAGATATCAAGAAGCACATACTTAAACATATAAGCAGATTCAGGCAGACACATGTTGAGAATGACAATGCTGTATGTGCTCAGGGATTTACCGGACTTCCCGGAACAGGAAAGACGCTTTTACTTTATGATATAGCTATGGAACTTTCAAAGAAGCAGCGTGTATGTGTTGTTCACTGCGGTTCGTATTCCGATGAATTAAAAAAGCTGGATGAAAGATTAAAGAGAATAGATTTTTATCAGTGTAACAGTGATGAAGCATATGATGAAGCAGATCTAAACGATTACACTGCGTATCTTGTCGATGAGGCTCATATGTTAAGAAAAGATACGCTTGATATGATAATAAGTATCTCAAAAGAAAAACTAGCACCCGTTATCTTTTCGTATGACTGTGAAGATATAATAGCTGAAGGAGAGATGGACAGGAGTATCCTACATGCCATGGAAAAGACTGAAGGATATAAGAGCTACAGATTGACAAACAGGATAAGAACAAAGAGCGAGCTGTCTTCATATATCCAGGCTATAGTTCAGGGCTCAAGAAATAATCATAGAAAAGACTATCCTTCCGTATCACTAAACTATGCAAATGATAAAACAGAAGCTGAGAGACTGCTTAAAAGTTTTATGGATGAGGGATATACATATATCTATGATAAGGCGACTTCAATATATGATGAAAATGCGGATATATCAAATAAAGAAGGTATTATCGGAATAGAAAATGTAAGCTTCAAGGAATATGAAAAAGTCATCATGATAGTTAATTCAGGATTTAATTATGATAACAAAAGATACCTCAGAAGCGATAGTGATGAAGGCAGAGACGATGGATCGTCACCTGTTAGAAATCTGTTCCACGGACTCAATCGTGCCAAATCAAAGATAGCACTTATTATCATAAATAACGAAGCTGTATTTGAGGTATTTCTTGGCATTGCCCAAGGATGGAAAGTATGATATTATATAGCGGTTGACAATATATAAATAAAGAAAATAAATTTTTATGTATAAATGAAAGAGGAGTATGATCAAAATGTCTAAAAAGGATGAGAATCAGGAAGAGAACTTGACTAAATCGCAGGCAAAGCGTGCTGCGAGAAAGAAAGAGATAGAATCAGCTAAAAAGAAAGCGATTGCCGGAAAGATCACCGGAGTTATCATAGCTGTAGCGGCTGTTGCTTTTATCGGATGGATCATAGGTCTTATGGTTGTTAAGGGCATGAACAAGGTGTCTCCGCTCGAGGACCATTCCGCGGGACTTGAGGCTAACGGCTTTATAAGTGGGATCAAAGCAAGCGATAAAATAGAACTGCCGGATTATAAGAACATAGTAGTTCCTCTTTCAGAGATAGATTATACTGACGAGGAAGTCGATGCTGCTATCGAGAGCTATAAGAATGCAAACAAGGTACTCTCAACAGAAGAAGGACTTAAAGTGGCTGATGGCGACGTTGTAAATATCGATTATGTCGGAAGTATAGACGGAGTTGAATTTGAGGGCGGAAAAGGTGAAGGATACGATCTGACTATCGGTTCGGGAGCTTTTATCGAAGGATTCGAAGAACAGCTTATCGGTGCAGAGAACCTTTCTACCTTTAATATAGAAGTCACATTCCCTACTGATTATGCTTCAGCTGATCTTGCTGGAATGGATGCAACATTTAACGTAACGATAAACGGCATATATGTTTTGCCTGAATTTGATGATGCGTATGTAGCAGAACATCTTTCTGACAAGGCAACAACAGTTGAAGGATACAGACAGTATATTAAAGATACTAATAAGGCAAGCAGACTTAGAAGCTACGTTGAGAAATATCTGACAGATAACACGACGGTTAAGGATTATGACAAAAAGTATCTTAAAACGCTTAAGTCTATAGCGAAATTCGATGACAATCAGAACTATGAATATACTGCTATGATGTATAAGCAGTATCTTGGACAGGATTATTACTCATCATTTGAGGATTACATCGGAATGAGCGAGAGCGATTATGATGTGAGCCTGATAATGAAAGCTCAGAATACATACAGAGATCTTCTGATCTACCAGGCTATAGCCGAGCAGGAAGGCTTAACGGTAGATGCAGCATATTACAAGGGTGTTCTTGTAAATGATGGTCATGATGAAGGTTACTATGATACTCAGGTAGAGATGTACGGTGAACCCAGAGTGCTTCAGATGGCTCTTAAAGAGAAAGTCCTTGATAGTGTATGCGAAATGGCTAAGGTTCAGTGATATAACGATTTGAAAGGATGAAGGGTATGGGAGAAAGGTTTAGAGAGTGGTCCGCAAGGCTCACTCTTATGCTGTTTGTGAGCATGGTGTGCATAATGATTATGCCATTTGGTTCACAGGCTGCAAAAAAGAGTGATATAAGCAAGTATGCGCTTGTATTTGATTCACAGTATTATTATGACAACAATCCTGATGTTGCCGCTGTTTATGGTAATGATTATAACAAGCTTTTGACTCATTACATAAATAACGGCGTAAATGAAGGAAGAAATGCATCTGCTGTATTCAATGCAAAGGCTTACAAGGAGAACAATCCTGATCTCCAGTCAGCATATGGAAACAACTGGGCCGGATATCATGAGCATTTTGCTGCATTCGGGAAGAATGAAAACAGGATAGCTCTTCCAGGCAAAAATGCAAATAATAAGAAGAACAACAGCAATAATAATGCAAACAAGGCTGCAAATGTTAATCCCGGAAATGTGATAGGGATTTATGCTACCAAGTATGATGCTAAGATACCTAGGGCTAACAATGTAGCGGTAGCTGCATCAAGGATAAACGGTGTTGTTGTTAAAAAGGGCGAGGATTTTTCATTTAATGCGACTATATTACCCAGAACAACAGCTAACGGATATGTAAATGCACCGATATTCATAAATAAAAAACATGGCATGGGTATCGGAGGCGGTGTATGCCAGGTTTCATCAACACTTTATGCAGCAATGCTCTCAGCAGGACTTCCTGCGACAGAGAGACATCCTCATTCACTTAAGGTGCCTTATATACCTGAGGGTATGGATGCTACGATCGCCGGCAATACTTTAGATCTTAGATTTACGAATACATTTGATTATGCGATCGTTATCGGTGCAGTAGCAGATAACGGTACACTGACAGTAAGCATAAGCAGATATTAAGGAAGTATATATATGGAATTTTTAAGGCAGATGGTTGCAAACAAAGCTTTAGTGGCAGGTCTGCTGGGGTGGACTGTTGCGCAGATTAGCAAGACGATCATATATTTGATCGTAAATAAGGAATTAAGACTGGAGCGTATTTGCGGTGGCGGAGGCATGCCGAGCTCACATTCAGCCACTGTATGCGGTCTTGCTACGGCAACGGGCATGATATACGGCGGAAGCAGCATAGAATTTGCTGTAACTTTCGTACTTGCAATGATAGTCATGTATGATGCGATGAATGTCCGTATGGAAACAGGCCGTCAGGGCAAGGTGTTAAATGATATGATCGAGGTGTTCCAGAAGATGGGCAAGAACGTGTCACCTGAGGAACGTTTAAAGGAACTAGTCGGACACACTCCCTTACAGGTTCTTGTCGGTGCCATTACCGGAATAGTTGTCGCAGTATTGGTAGTACTATATCTATAAAAAGGAAAATAAATCTATGTCAAATCTGGTTGAAACAGTAAATCATCTTGCAACAGGATATAAATATCTGTTTGTGTTTTTTGTATCCATGGTACCTCTTATCGAACTTAGAGGAGCGCTGCCTTTTGCATATATATTCAAAGCCGGTGATCCTAACTTTAATCTGGCTTTAAGCTATGTAATAATCGCTGTTGGAAATATGGTACCTGTTCCGATAATCTTTTTCTTTGCACGAAAAGTGCTCGAGTGGGGAGCAGATAAGCCTATCATCGGAAAATTCTTCACTTTCTGTCTTGAAAAGGGACATAAGGGAGGAGAGAAGCTTCAGGCTAAAGCTGGAAACGGGCTCTTTGTCGCACTAATGCTCTTTGTAGGAATACCGCTTCCCGGAACAGGAGCGTGGACTGGAACACTTGCTGCATCGATCCTTGATATGAAGTTCAAGGAAAGCATAACTGCTGTTATATGCGGAGTCGCTCTTGCGGGGATAATAGTTAGCGTAGCATGCGCATTCGGTTATGCTGCATTGTTTGGAATAGCAGGCTAGTGATACAGGATATTAAGGGGGCAGGCAGGTGGATATAAGATACATGATTCAGTTTTATATAGCCTTTTTTGCGCTGATGATATGTGCTCTTCCCATATCTTATCGGCTTTTTAACAGATTCAAGGATGGCGGCATCATGATCGCTGCTTCGCTTGGACTGTACATAAGCGGATATGTTATGTGGTTCTTCTCATCGATCCATCTTTTGAAGTTTAACACATTATCGTGTTTTATATGTCTGATAATTACTGCAGGAGCATTGTATGCGCCTGTATTTCATGAAATATATAATAAGAAGGTCGATGGTTTCATTGACTATTTAAAGCAGCACAGGAACGCTATGCTCATTTCTATCGGAGCATTTGTGGTCCTGTTTTTTGTTCTAAACTGGATATTTGCTCACAGGATACCGGCAACAGACACCGAAAGAATGATGGATCTGGGATTCATGATGAGCATATACAAGACGGATTACATGCCTCCTCTTGATATGTGGGCAGGCGGAGAGTATATAAACTATTATTATTTCGGTCAGTATATCATCACGTATATGACAAGGATCGCATGCATACCGGTTGAGTATGGATATACATTCGGACTGTTCTTGATAGCAGCATGGGCATTTGTGGCGGTTTATATGTTGGTCAGAGATATAACGGAATCGAGACTGGCTGCACTCTTATCATCCGCAGTTACCGTATTTGCCGGAAACCTGCATTATGTAGTGTTTGCAAAGATCGTGCCTATGCTATGGGACATACTTCAGCTTGAGGGAGAAAAGCCCAGTTACTGGTTTGCGAATTCCACACGCTATATCGGATATGTTCCTGAAGTCACAACAGACAGGACGATACATGAATTCCCTTCATATTCATTCATAGTGGGTGATCTTCATGCCCATGTTGTAAATATACTTGTCGTAATAGTCATTTTATGCTTGCTTTGGGCATATCTTAAGGATATAAAGGATAGATTTAAAGGTGAAGTGCATCTGCTTAAAGAATGCTGCAATCCCTATTTTATCCTTATCGGATTTTTACTTGGCATCAGTTCTATGTCAAATTACTGGGATTTTCCCATATATTATGTAGTTTCAGGAAGTATAATCCTCTTTGGCATGATGAGCGCGATAGGATTAAAGAAAAGACTTTGGGGATATGTTGCTTTATCAGGCATATTCATAATGCTTATTAAAGTGGCTGTTTCACTGATATTTAATCTGAAATTTGTAAAGATGGTCGAAGGAATAGCCATAGTAGAGAAAAGATCGCTGTTTCATCAGCTCGTTCTTTTATGGGGACTGCCTGTTACGATGGCGGTTTTGTTTATAATACTGCTGATAAGAAAGAAAAAGCTTGATGAGAGCAGACTCTTTACACTTATGTTATGCCTTTGTTCAACGGGACTGATAATCATTCCCGAATTCATATTTGTAAAAGATATCTATATCAACTCATATCCGCGTGCCAACACGATGTTTAAGCTGGGATATGAAGCTTTCATCATGTTTGGTATCTGTTCAGGCATCATAATAAATGCTTTCTTTAAGGAGGCTGGCAGAGAGGAAGGATATAAGGCGTATCTGTACCGAAGGACAGCAGTTATCATGATTGTTTTCGAACTTATGACGTTAGGGTATCCCGTAACTGCTACAAAATCATGGATTGGCGCCTTGAAAAAGGAATACTACGAAGGATTTGATGCCGCTAAAACGATTAGAGAAGTTAATGCTGCTGACATGCCGGCTATTGAAGCACTCGGAAATATTGTTGAGCATTCTGATAAGAGACAGCCGATCGTACTTGAAGCTGACGGAGACAGCTACACAAATACCTGCAGGGTTTCTGTACTCACAGGATACCCTACGATACTTGGGTGGCATACACATGAATGGCTCTGGCATGATTCACATTCATATATGGAGATGAGAAGACTTGATGTGGAGAGCATCTATACTTCGGAAGATTTAGATAATACTAGAAATATACTGAAAAAATATGATGTAGATTATATATTTATAGGAGCCAAGGAATATGAAAGATTTGAGGTCGTGCAAAACGGCATACTCGAATCCCTTGGAGAAGTAGTTTACTGTGCAGCAAATGAAGACGGTCAACTGGTCGAGATTATAAAGATTAATAAGTAATGAAGACAAACAGTAAATATCTATTGCTTACAACTTTAATATATATCTATCTGCCGTTAGCCATCTTTATGATGGGGTTCTGCGCATGGTATGTTTGGATCATTACGTTTGGCGTATGCGGATATATACTAAAGCATATGTATGATTCGTATCGAATAGATGATGATATTAAGGAAACTGTAACAATATCACCTGTAATTCTTGCGATAAGTTTTGCTGTGATCTTTGTTCTCTGTATCATCATGGGTTTTGGCGGCATATTCATCCAGTCAGGAGACTGGGGAAAGCACAATGCACTCCTTCATGATCTTACCGAAATGTCATGGCCCGTCATTTACACAGAGAATGAGAAAGCACTTCTGACATATTATATTGGGCAGTACATTATACCTTCTCTTATTGGCAAGGTTGGTGCTTATATATTTGGAAACACTGACACAAATATTAAATTGGGATTTAATATATCGGCCACAGCGATGTCGATATGGGGAGTATTCGGACTTTATATTACATATCTGAATCTTATCAGACTCACCAGATCAAATACCAAGTTTAAACAGATCCGTACACTTATCATCATGTTTTTCTTCTGTGGGGCCCTTGTGCTTGCACAGTCTGTGCTATCGGGGGTATACAAGGATGATATGTATTCGGTAGGAGCTCATCACTGGCTTTTATGCAAGGATTTTCACCTGCAATATCGCAGTAACTTTGTCATGCTTAGATGGACATACCCTCAGGTCATAGTCATATGGCTTATAAGCATGCTGTTTCTCATGCATAAGAAGAGAGCAAGATACTATGTCATACTTATCGCCCCAGTTTTGATGTACGGAACATTCAGCGTTTTATTTCTTGTTTTTGCTGCTGTAAGCTATGCGATTTATGAGTTTTTGGATTCAAAGGAAAGAAAAAAGACTCTGAAGGAAATATTCAGCATCGAGAATCTCGGTGCTTTCCTCACAATGGGATTTGTATTCATTGCTTATTTTTTTGGATATCTTCAGGTTGATAAACCGTCTGCATTAAGACTTGTAGTTCATGATTTGAATATCAATTCGATATTCATAATACTTGTATTTGATTTCTTTATGTTTGGGATATATGCCATATGCGTGTATAAGGAACAGAAGAACAATATCCTTTTCTATACTGTTGTAGCATTTCTTACGGTTCTGCCCATATTCTCTATGGGACTTTACAATGATCTTGTAATGGGAGCATCGATCCCTGCTCTTTTCTTTTTGATGACATATGTTATTGAAACACTTAACAAGAAAAAGGAGACAAGAGAATATGGATTAAGGAGCGGTGTGATCATATTCACCCTTCTTATTGGCATGTGGTATCCCATCATGGAGATAAGGGATATCATTGATTACGGGACAGAAAATGACGGAACACTGGATATATACGGGACACTAGGAAGATATGCCGACAGATATTCTGATGAAGGCATAGATCTTATTTATAACTATTTTACTTATGATACTGACGGAAAGCTATTCTATGAATATTTAATGCGCAAAGATAAAGCCGGAAAGAAAGTAAAAAAGGACAGCGTATCGGGCATATTCTTCGATACATATATAAATATTAAGGTATTTGATGAAACTCCTTCGGATGTGCTTGATGCAGCGCTTGACAAATGCAAAGCTTATGAGCTGATTTTCAGCAAGACAGATGAAGAAAGCGAATTATATAAGATCAATCACAGAATGAATCCGATTAAAGGAGAGGAAGCCTATACGACACTTATATCCGAGGATATGTATAACGTATTAAGATATGCCATCCGCTATGCCAATGAGACTGACGATTGCTTTAATCCTGCACTTGGAAGCGTCATAGATCTATGGGATTTTAAGGATAAAGATAAAAACATACCTGATCATGATCTTATAGTAAATGCGCTCAAACATTCTGATCATTCAAATATCGAAGTATTTACAAGAAAGTCTTCATCTGATGAAAATGAGATGGAATATCTTCTAAGAATTAACGATGATGACCTTATGATAGATCTCGGAGGTATTGCAAAGGGGTATATCGCAGATGAACTGAGGACGTTCATGTGCGGATGCGGATGCTCTGAAGCGGTCATTTCACTTGGGGGAAATATAACTTGCATAGGAAACAAGCAAGGAAAAGGGTACAAGATAGGAATACAGAAGCCTTTTGAGGGACAGGGTATAACTGCAACTACGGTAAATGTCGGGCAGACGAGTGTTGTTACTTCCGGAATCTATGAGAGGTATTTTGAAAGAAACGGCCGCATATATCATCATATAATCGATAATTCGACCGGATTTCCAGCCGAGAATAATATTGCGTCCGTGACTGTGATCTGCAAGGATTCCATGAAGGCAGATGCTCTGTCAACGGCGCTTTTATGCATGGGGTATGACAAGGCTTGTGAGTATCTTAAAGGCCAGACTGATGTCAGAGCGATATTTATCTTAAGGGATGGTTCGATATCTGATATTCACGGGTAAATCTGTTTGACACGGATAATCAGTATATTTATAATAGATTGGACGTAAATTAAGGTTTTTGAAAGGAACAAGTTATGAGACAATTTACTTCAAAAGAATTAAGAAAGATCTGGAAGGACTTTTATATACAGAGAGGACATGTGGATGTTGGTGCGGTTTCGCTCGTATCCGACGGTTCCACAGGCGTTTTGTTCAATGTAGCCGGTATGCAGCCTCTTATGCCTTATCTGCTTGGAGAGAAGCATCCATTAGGAACGAGACTCTGTAATGTTCAGGGATGCGTAAGAACAAATGATATCGATTCCGTTGGCGATAAGAGCCACGTTACATTCTTTGAGATGATGGGAAGCTGGAGCCTTGGAGATTATTTCAAGGAAGAGCGCTGCAAGTGGAGTTATGAGCTTCTTACAGAAGTTTTCGGATTTGATGCTGATCATCTTGCTGCTACGGTGTTTGCAGGGGATGAGAATGCGCCCAGAGATGAAGAAGGTGCTCAGTTTAGGATAGCTTCAGGATTCAAGAAGGAAAACATTTATTATCTTCCTGCAGAGGATAACTGGTGGGGACTTGAATACGGTCCCTGCGGTCCTGACAGCGAGATGTTCTATATAGCTGACGTTCCTGATTGCGGACCAAACTGCGGACCCGGATGCTCATGCGGAAAGTATACTGAGCTGGGAAATGATGTGTTCATGCAGTATGAAAAGCACCATGACGGACATCTTACACCTCTTAAGCAGAAAAACGTTGATACCGGATGGGGACTTGAGAGAATCCTTGCGTTCCTAAACGGTACAAAGGATGTATATAAGACAGACCTGTTTGCAGGTGCGATAGAATATATCGAAAAGGCATCAGGTTCAAAATACGAAGAGGATGAAAAACTCACAAGATCCATGAGGATCCTCGCTGATCATATGCGTACGAGCGTTATGCTGATCGGTGATGAAGCTAAGCTTCTGCCTTCAAATGCAGGTGCTGGCTATGTACTCAGACGTCTTATCAGAAGAGCTGTAAGACACGGACGTACACTCTCAATGAGCAAGGATGCACTGCTTGGAGTAGCTAAGATATATATCGATGAAGTTTATGATGATTCATATCCGCTTCTTAAGAAGAATCGTGAGTTCATCTTGAAGGAGCTTGATAAGGAGATAGTAAGATTCGAGAGCACTCTTGAAAACGGTATGAAGGAGTTTAAGAAGATCCTTGATGAAAAGAAAAAGAGCGGTGCTATCGACGGAGATTCTGCTTTCTATCTATATGATACATTCGGCTTCCCGATCGAGCTTACAGTAGAGATGGCACAGGAAGAAGGACTTAAAGTCGATGAGGACGGATTCAACAAGGCTATGGAAGCTGCTAAGCAGAAGGCCAGAGAAAATCAGAACTTCTCTGCAAAGCTTACAGCTGATGCTGATGTATTTGCTTCGCTTCCCGAAGATGTTGTAAGCGAGTTTACAGGCTATGACAGGCTGACTGATACAAGCAAGATAGCTGCAATAGCTGATGAAAATGCAATGGTTGATGTCCTTGAAGAAGGAGCAGGCGGTACGATCGTAACGTTTAAGACACCTTTCTATGCTACAATGGGTGGTCAGTGTGCTGACATGGGAATTATTGAGACTGCAAACGGAAGCTTCAAGGTAGAAGATGTAATAAAGCTTAAGGGCAACAGAGTTGCTCATATCGGTGTTGTGACAAAAGGCAGGATTTCATCATCTGATGAGGCAACACTTAAGGTAGACGGTATAAGAAGAGCAAGCATATGCAAGAATCATTCTGCAACACACCTTCTTCAGAAAGCTCTGCAGGTGGTTTTAGGCGATGATGTACACCAGGCAGGTTCATATCAGGATGCTGAGAGAACACGTTTTGACTTTTCTTGTGACAGAGCGGTAACAAAAGAAGAGATAGATAAGATTGAGTCTATTGTAAACGAAAAGATCGCTGAAGATCTTTTGGTCGAAACAAAGGTTATGAGCATAGATGAAGCTAAAAACAGCGGCGCTATGGCATTGTTTGGAGAAAAGTACGGTGATACCGTAAGAGTAGTAGGAATGGGAGACTTCTCTAAGGAACTCTGCGGCGGAACTCATGTTGCTCATACCGGACAGATCCAGAACTTCAAGATCGTATCAGAAAGCGGTGTAGCTGCAGGTGTAAGACGTATTGAGGCTATTACTTCAGATAACGTTAATGAATATTACAAGAAGATAGAAAACGAATTAAACGAAGCTGCAGCAATTGTTAAATCAACACCCGCAAATCTTTTGGAGAGACTTGGCAACATGATGAACCAGATCAAGGAACTCTCATCAGAGATAGAAAGCCTTAAGGCTAAGGCTGCAAAGGAAGCGCTCGGAGATGTTACCGATGAGGTTAAAGATGTAAAGGGCGTAAAGCTTTTGGCAAAGAAGTTAAGCGGCGTAGATATGAATGCTTTAAGAGACCTTGGCGATCAGTTGAAGGAAAAACTTAAAGAAGGCGTTATAGTTCTTGCGAGTGATACAGACGGCAAGGTTAATCTGATGGTAATGGCTACCGATGAAGCTCAAAAGAGCGGAGCTCATGCCGGAAATCTTGTAAAAGCTATCGCTGCTTTGGTTGGCGGTGGCGGCGGCGGTCGTCCTAACATGGCTCAGGCGGGAGGAAAGAATCCTGCCGGAATAGATGATTGCTTAAAGAAAGCTGCTGAGGTTCTGGCGGAACAGCTTAAATAACGAATTTTCGCGTTATTTTCATAAAAAGTGTTGACGAAAGTCAAAAAATAGATATAATGGATATGTGTGCTAACACAAATAACCTGAATCAGTCGAAAAACTATGCAGGACTGAAGGGAGGTCAAGCCAGGTGTCAAGTGTTATCGTAAAAGAGAACGAAACTTTAGATAGCGCATTACGTCGTTTCAAGAGAAGCTGCGCAAAGGCAGGTATCCAGCAGGAGATCAGAAAGCGCGAGCATTACGAGAAGCCCAGCGTAAAGCGTAAGAAAAAGTCTGAAGCTGCAAGAAAGCGCAAATACAACTAATAAAGCTAAAGCCCTTGGATCATTCCAAGGGTTTTTTTATGTCTTGATGGTATGATATAATAACTGACATGGAAATCATTGCTTTGATAATCATGATCTTAATATTGTTAGTGATCGCAATAAGCGCGATAGATAATAACAGACTTATTGTTAGCAGATATCTGGTATCTTCGGAAAAGATAAAAAAAGACTGTACTATAGCTTTCCTGTCCGATCTTCATGGCAATACACATGGGCCTGATAATCAAAAGCTCATAGAAGCTGTAAATGCCGCAAGTCCCGACATTATCGTGATGGGCGGTGATATGATGACCTCAAGAGCCGGAGAAGCACATGAAGCTGCTATAAAAAGAGCTGTAGATCTGGTAGGAGCATTTGCTGGAAAGAAAGTATTTTACGGTATAGGCAATCACGAATACCGCATGTATCTTTACAGAGAGGATTTTGGAGATAATTTTGACAGGCTTACTAAAGGCATACAAGAAGCCGGAGCAATATTGCTTAGAAATGAACATGAATATCTGGATGAATACAACATTGATATTCAGGGCCTGGAGATAGAAAGAAAGTACTATAAGCGCGGATCAAAGGTTACGATGGACCCCTCATATATAAGAGAGATGACGGGAGAGAAAATCAAAGATCACTACAGGATCCTTATGGCGCATAATCCAGAGTTTTTTGAAGCTTATTCACACGAAGCGGATCTTGTGCTTTCCGGACATTTCCACGGAGGGATTGTAAGACTGCCATTTATTGGAGGAATGGTCTCTGCGAGATTAAGTCTTTTCCCTAAATATGACGGAGGGATATATGACCTTAACGGAACAAAGATGGTCGTGAGCAAGGGACTTGGAAGTCATACGTTGCCACTCAGGATATTTAATCCCTGCGAACTCTGTATTATAGATATAAAGAAAGTTTGACTTGCAAAAAGACACTACATTTTGTACAATAGATGAGTGTGGGCACATGACAGACCACAATATATTGATGCAGAGGTAGTTATGGCTATAGAAGTTAAACTTGAAGTGTTTGAAGGACCTCTGGACCTTCTGCTTCATCTTATAGAAAAGAATAAGGTTGATATCTATGATATTCCGATAGTCACCATCACTGAACAGTATCTTGAATACATCAGAAAGATGGAGACTGAAGATATGAACGTCATGAGCGAGTTTTTACTCATGGCTGCAACGCTGCTTGATATAAAGTGCAAGATGCTGCTCCCGAAGGAAGTAAATGAGGACGGCGAGGAAGAGGATCCCAGAGCAGAACTTGTTCAGAAACTTTTGGAATACAAGATGTTCAAATACATGTCTTTTGAGCTAAAGGACATGCAGATGGGAGCTCAGAGATTTGTCTACAAATCCGAAACACTTCCGGATGAAGTAAAGAAATATCAGCCTCCGATAGATTATGATTATCTGATCGGCGAGGTTAATCTGCAGAGCTTGCATCGTATATTCAGAGAGACACTTAAGCGTAAGGAAGACAAGATCGATCCGATAAGGAGCCAGTTTGGCAACATTGAAAAGGACGAGATTGAGCTTGAGGACAAGACCAGATACATAAAGGACTACATTCTCGAGCATGATACCATGAGCTTTAGAGATCTATTGGAAAAACAGAACAGCAAGATGGAGATAATAGTTACATTCCTTGTTGTTCTTGAACTTATAAAGGTCGGTATCATAGAGATAGTTCAGGACAGCATCTTTGATGACATACTTATAACTGTTGCTAAGGATGCGGAGAGCAAGATGGCCTTTATCGACCTTGAGACGGTCATTTAATACATGTTGGAATTGAGGTAGGATATGAACAAGGATAGACAGGAGGCTGTCATCGAGGCGGTCCTTTTCTCTATGGGATCTTGTGTAAAGATATCAAGACTGGCTGAGCTGATAGAGGCTACGCCAAAAGAAGTCAGGGATATCGTCGAGAAGATGAAAAAGAAGATGGAATCAGCTAACAGAGGGATAACCATCACTGAGATCGATGAAGCCTATCAGATGTGCAGCAAGCCTGAAATGTATGAATATCTGATAGATATCACAAAGAGCGAGAGAAAGTATACGCTCACTGACACAGTGCTAGAGACGCTTTCGATAATAGCATACAAGCAGCCTGTAACAAAGGCGGATATAGAAAAGATAAGAGGCGTAGACTGCTCGCATGCCATCAACAAGCTCATTGAACTTGATCTTGTCAAGGAACTCGGAAGAATGGATGCGCCCGGAAGGCCGATACTTTTTGGCACAACGGAACAGTTCTTGAGAAGCTTCGGGGTCAAGTCGCTTGATGATCTTCCCGAAGTAAGCCAGGTTCAGAAGGAAGAATTCAGAGAGCAGGCCGAGCAGGAGGTTTCGCTCCAGCTTAATATATGATACGATAGGGGTAGAGATGATTTCGAAAGAAGAAGCAAAAGCCGGACTCAGAAAAGCGGGTTACAGCGTGGTCGATGACAATTCGGTCATCACAGTTTTGATCAAAGGGACCGATCAGATGAAAAAGACTGTAAGTGCTGTCAGAGAACTTCTCTTAAAGATGGATTATCATGCCAGCTTTTCTGTCAGACAGGAAGCTTTCTTAGATGATGACGACGATGATCTGGAGAATGCGTTTGAAGATGTGGTCATCGATGAGAGTGATATGGATATGCTGCTTAACGAAGACAGCGTACAGATGTCGCTTGAGGATCTTGGATTGCAGATGTAGACTGTGAGGCTGATCAATGGCTAAGGAAGAAAATAAAACAAATAAAAAAGTTAAAAGAGGCCTAAAGCATAAACTCAGGGTCATGACTATTGTCCCCATTATTTTGATGGGAATCGTTGTCACGATACTGAGTTATTCTGTTTTTACTAGGGTCATTCAAAAAGAGGTAAGAAGAAACTTAAGTAATGTTGCTGAGTTTGTAGAAGCATACTATGATTCGGTATATCCCGGAGATTACAGAGCCGAAAAGATTTCGGATACTGAATACAAACTGTATAAGGGTGATGCCGATATAAGTGACACCGAAAATGTACTCGCATCTTTCAAGGGAGATACCGGGGTTGATATATCAGTATTTTTCCTGGATATCAGGATGCTTACGACTATAGGCGAAACTACAGGAGCAGATGCTCATTATACGATCTCTAACAAGATGGTCTCAGATGCCGTGATCAACGGGAGGAGCGAACAGTTTTACAATAACATCATCATTGACGGTACAAAATTCTTTATCATATACAAGCCGCTCATGAATTCGGACGGAAAATGCATCGGAATGATATCTGTCGGAAAGCCCACTGATCAGGTTGAGAAAGAAAGCTCGGGTTCGCTTTTCTGGATACCTATAGTGACACTGATAATGACACTTATTGCGGCGTGGATAAGCTTTTATCCGGCAAGGAGCTTAGTGGATGCCATAAACAAGGAAAAGAAGTTCCTAAATGAGATATCAAAGGGCAATCTAAATGCAGAGATCGACAAAGAGATCACTGACAGACAGGACGAACTTGGAGATATGGGAAGATTCTCTAGAGGCGTTCAGAAGTTCTTAAGAGAGATGATAGAAAGAGATACTCTGACAAGGCTTTACACAAGAAGAGTCGGAGCGAGCAAGATAGCATATACACAGTCTCAGTATAATCAGGCCGGAGTAAAGTACTGCGTATGCATGGGTGATATCGATTTCTTCAAGAAGTTTAATGATACATACGGACATGATTGCGGAGACTTGGTCCTTCGCGATATCGCTTCGATATTCAATGAATACATGCTCGGAAAAGGATTTGCTGTAAGATGGGGCGGAGAGGAGTTCCTGATCATCTTTGAGGATGCGGATCTTGATAAGGCATTTGGACTATTAAAGGTGCTCAGACAGAAAGTCCTTGATCATGTGATAGAGTATGAATCAAACAAGTTAGGAGTTACCATGACATTTGGCCTTACTCAGGGCGATATGAGAGATATAGATGACATAGTCAAGGAAGCTGATGAACTCTTATACATCGGAAAGCAAAACGGCAGGAACAGGATAGTGACTCCTAATGAAACAACTGCCTTGACACCTGAGAGCGATGATCCTGATTATGAGAAAGAGCTGAGTCAGATCAGAGAGAAAGAATAAATCATAAATATATTAACAAAATGTGTAAAAATGAGGAAAGAAACCGCTTTTTCTTTCCTCATTTTTATGCTATACTGTTATTTGGTGCGGTTTGGCTCAAAACTTGGGCTTTTATGCATAAATTATTTAAAATATTTATATACGGAGGGCTTTTTAATGAGTACTACTACAAGCGCGAGCGGACGTATCGCTGCTCTGCTCGATGAGAACAGTTTCGTTGAGATCGGTGCCAAGGTTACAGCCAGGAACACTGATTTTAATCTGAAACAAGCTAAGACTCCTTCTGACGGTGTTGTAACCGGTTACGGAGTTATCGACGGCAATCTCGTGTATGTGTATGCTCAGGATGCTTCTGTTCTTGGCGGAAGCGTTGGCGAGATGCATGCTAAAAAGATTGCGGGACTCTATGAACTGGCTGTTAAGACCGGTGCACCTGTTATCGGACTTATCGATTCTGCCGGACTGAGACTTGAGGAGGCTTGTGATGCACTTAATGCATTCGGCGAGATCTACGCTGCACAGGCTGCCGCTTCAGGTGTTGTTCCTCAGATCACAGCAGTATTCGGTTCATGCGGTGGCGGACTTGCACTTATTCCGACACTCACAGATTTCACATTTATGGAGGAGAGCAAGGCTAAACTCTTTGTTAACTCTCCGAACGCTATCGAAGGAAACAGCACAGCTAAATGCGATACAGCATCAGCTAAGTTCCAGTCTGAAGAAGCTGGTATCGTTGACGTTGTAGCTGATGAAGCAACAATATTTGCTCAGATTCGTGAGCTTGTATGCATGCTTCCTGCAAACTGCGACACAGATACATCATTTGTTGAATGCGAAGATGATCTTAACAGACTTTGCGACGGCATAGAGAATGCAGTAGCAGATACATCTATAGCAATCTCAATGATCGCTGATGATAATGCATTCTTTGAGACAAAGGCTGATTACGCAAAGGATATGGTGACAGGATTCATCAAGTTAAACGGAGCTACAGTCGGCGTTGTTGCAAACAGGACTGCTATTTATGATGAGGAAGGCAAGGAAGTAGAAAAGTTTGATAATGCACTTTCAGCAAAAGGCTGTGAAAAGGCAGCTTCATTCGTTAACTTCTGTGATGCTTTCGAGATTCCTGTTCTTACACTTACAAACGTTGCAGGATTCAAAGCTTGCAAGTGCTCTGAAAAGAAGCTCGCAAAGGCTGCTGCTAAACTCACATATGTATTTGCCAATGCAACAGTACCGAAGGTAAATGTTGTAATAGGCAAGGCTTACGGAACAGCATACAGCATCATGAATTCAAAGGCACTCGGTGCAGACATGACATTTGCATGGGATAGTGCTTCTATCGGTATGATGGATTCAAAGCTTGCAGCAAAGATCATGTGTGACGGAAAGAGCGCAGATGAGATCGATGCTTGTGCAAAAGATTATGAAGCACTCCAGAACAGTATAGATGCAGCTGCAGCAAGAGGATATGTTGATACAATCATCGCTCCTGCAGAAACACGTAAGTATCTTATCGGCGCATTTGATATGCTGTTTACAAAGGCAGTTGATACAGTAGCCAAGAAACACGGCGCAGTACTGTAGAAAGGACGGTCTTTATGATTAGTTATATACACGTTGCTGAGAGCATGTCGGATTTGATGGCTAAAGCCGGTATGAACACTCTGCTGGGCATGGGTACAGTATTTTGCGTACTGATACTCATCATGTTTCTTATTTCATCATTCAAACTCTTAAGCGTTTTTGAAAACAGATCAGAGAAGAAAGATGAGAAGACAAGTGTTGATAAGGCTGTAGAACAGATCGTGGCAGGCGAAGAAGCACAGGATGATACCGAACTCATAGCTGTAATAAGCGCAGCGATCGCAGCTTACGAAGGAAGTTCTAGCGCAGGCAGCGGATATGTTGTTCGTTCTATTAGAAGAATCAGGTAGTTCATTAATATGTTAAAATCGGAGGATTTAAAAATGAAGAATTATACCATTACAGTTAATGGAAATGTATATGATGTAGTTGTTGAAGAAGGTGCTTCAAGCGGTGCACCTGCAGCAGCTCCCAAAGCAGCTCCCAAGGCTGCACCTAAAGCAGCTCCTGCGGCAGCTCCCAAGGCAAGCGCAGGTGCAGGCAGCGTAAAGGTTGAAGCCGGTGCTGCTGGAAAGGTATTCAAGATCGAAGCAAGTGTCGGTCAGGCAGTTAAGAAGGGTGATGCTGTTGTTATCATCGAAGCTATGAAGATGGAAATCCCTGTTGTAGCTCCTCAGGACGGAACAGTTGCAAGTATTGATTGCGCAGTAGGTGATCCCTGTGAAGCAGGTGCATGCCTTGCAACACTCAACTAATGAGTTTCAAACTTGTACTAAGGGCGTCAGCCTGATTTCGGAGGAAAAACAAAATGGATTATATAACAAATACGCTTGACAATCTGGTTCACCAGACTGCGTTTTTCAACTTAACGTATGGAAATTATATAATGATCGCCGTAGCATGTTTTTTCCTGTATCTTGCTATCAAGAAGGAGTATGAGCCGCTGCTTCTGCTCCCCATTGCATTTGGTATGTTACTGGTAAACATTTACCCAGACATCATGATGTCATTTCATGATTCACCTAACGGTGTCGGCGGATTGTTGTATTATTTCTATATTCTTGATGAATATGCGATACTTCCTTCACTCATCTTCATGGGCGTAGGTGCAATGACGGACTTCGGTCCGCTGATCGCAAACCCGAAGAGCTTCCTGCTCGGTGCAGCTGCTCAGTTCGGTATTTTCGCTGCTTACTTCGGTGCTATATGGATGGGCTTCAACGACAAGGCTGCAGCTGCCATCTCTATCATCGGTGGTGCAGACGGTCCTACATCTATCTTCCTTGCAGGTAAGCTGCAGCAGACAGATTTGCTCGGACCTATAGCGGTTGCGGCATATTCTTATATGTCGCTGGTTCCCATTATCCAGCCGCCTATCATGAAAGCTCTGACAACAGAGAAGGAAAGAAAGATCAAGATGGACCAGCTTCGTCCGGTTTCAAAACTTGAGAAGATCCTCTTCCCTATAGTTGTTACTATCGTTGTATGTCTTATACTTCCCACAACAGCTCCTCTTGTAGGTATGCTGATGTTAGGTAACCTGTTCAAGGAATCAGGAGTTGTAAGACAGCTTACAGATACAGCTTCAAACGCACTCATGTATATAGTTGTTATCTTGCTCGGTACATCTGTTGGAGCGACAACAAGTGCAGAAGCATTCCTGAATGTTGCGACACTTAAGATCGTCGCACTCGGACTTATCGCATTTGCCTTCGGTACAGCGGCCGGTGTTGTATTCGGTAAGATCATGTGTATCTTGTCACATGGAAAGACCAATCCTCTCATCGGATCAGCTGGTGTATCTGCCGTTCCTATGGCAGCACGTGTTTCACAGAAGGTCGGTGCTGAAGCAGATCCTACAAACTTCTTGCTCATGCATGCTATGGGCCCCAACGTTGCTGGTGTTATAGGAACTGCTGTTGCAGCCGGAACATTTATGGCTATATTCGGAATATTCTAAATTAATGAAGGAGAAATAACATGGCTAAGAAAGAAACTAAAAACGAGGCTGTAAACGAAGCCAAGGTTGAAAAGGCCGAGAAGAAGTCAACTGACAAAAAGGTTGCTAAGAAGGCTGAAAATAATATCGAAGCTAAGCCTGTTGGCATAATGGAAACAGTTCTTCGTGATGCGCATCAGTCATTGATCGCAACAAGAATGCCCACCGAGGTAATGCTTCCAATAGTTGAAACAATGGATAAGGTAGGCTACCACGCTGTAGAGTGCTGGGGAGGAGCTACATTCGATGCTTCACTTCGTTTCCTTAAGGAAGATCCCTGGGATAGATTAAGAAAGCTTCGTGACGGATTCAAGAACACTAAGCTTCAGATGCTCTTCAGAGGACAGAATATCCTCGGATATCGTCCTTATGCAGATGACGTTGTATACGCATTCGTTGAGAAGTCTATCGCAAACGGTATTGATGTAATCAGAATATTTGACTGCCTGAATGATATCAGAAACTTGCAGGCAGCTGTTGACGCTACAAACAAGATCAAGAAGCAGGAAGGAAGAGGTGAATCTCAGATCGCTCTTTCTTACACACTCGGTGATGCCTATACTCTTGAGTACTGGGCAGATATGGCTAAGAAGATCGAAGAGATGGGTGCTGATTCACTTTGTATCAAGGATATGGCAGGTTTACTTGTTCCTTACAAGGCTGCAGAACTTGTTAAAACTCTTAAAGAGAGCACAAAGATCCCTGTACAGCTTCATACACACTACACCTCAGGTGTTGCTTCAATGACATACCTTAAGGCTGTTGAAGCCGGAGTTGACGTTATCGACTGTGCGATCTCACCTTTTGCACTCGGTACATCACAGCCTGCTACAGAAGTTATGGTTGAGACATTCAAGGGTACTCCTTACGATACAGGACTTGATCAGAAGATCCTTGCACAGATCGCTGATTACTTCCGTCCTTACAGAGAAGAGTGCATAGAGTCAGGACTTATGAGCACTAAGGTTCTTGGTGTTAATATCAAGACACTGCTTTACCAGGTACCCGGCGGTATGCTTTCTAACATGGTTAGCCAGCTTAAGGAACAGAATGCAGAAGACAAGTATCAGGAAGTGCTTGAAGAGATCCCGAGAGTTCGAAAGGACTGCGGTGAGCCTCCGCTTGTTACACCTTCATCACAGATCGTTGGTACACAGGCTATATTCAATGTCTTGATGGGCGAGAGATACAAGATGGCAACTGGAGAGTTCAAGGATCTGTTAAGAGGTAATTACGGTCAGACAGTTAAGCCTATGAACGAAGAAGTTATCCAGAAGGTTATTCCTGGAGAGAAGAGATCTACAGCACGTTCTGCAGAGGCTACAGGACATGATAAGCCTGAACTTGAATCAATTGAGGCAGAAATGAAGCAGTATAAACAGCAGGATGAAGACGTACTAAGCTACGCATTATTCCCTCAGGTTGCTACAGACTACTTCAAGTATCGTGATGCACAGCAGACAAAGGTTGATGTGAGTGTAGCAGATACAAAGAACAACGCATATCCGGTTTAATCAGAGCTGTATTGCGATTTACAAAGGGTTATCCTAAGGATAGCCCTTTTTTATTGCTGAAAAACGCATACAGAGCAATTATTTGTGCTTAAAATGATGCTTTAAGGAATAAATATATAGCTAAAGAGAGATTAAATTGATAAAAATGCAATCAAATCATCTGTTAAGTAGCAAAAAATTGTCTCTCTTTCTGGTGAAAAAATACTCGAAAAATGTGAAAATATACTCAGCACAACATATAGTGTTATCCTAAAAAACAAGAATAACAAAACACGTGAGAAGGAAATATCGTAAAAATGAAGGTATATGCATGCGCGTTGACATAAATGAGCCTTTTTGCAGGATATTTGCAGGAATTTTTGAATCAAAAGATATTTTTGCAGGATTTTTGCAGGATTTATTTACATAACTATTGCAATATATAAATGACAGGTGTTATAATTGTTACGTATCGAATCAGTACTTTTACAAGATATTGTGTTATTACCGGAAAGGAGCATTATGGCCAGAAAAGAAAAGATTCATAAGGATTTTCTTGTAGATACAGCGTTTATTTTAGCTAAGCAGGAGGGCTTCGAGAACGTAACTGCGCGTAAACTCGCGGCAAAAGCCGGTTGTTCGACTCAGCCGATATTCAGACTGTATGAAAACATGGATGATCTTTTGGCACAGGTTTATGACAAGGCAGTTGAATTTTATGATTTCTTCTATGATGAAAGCCCGAAATTCAATCCAGAACCGTTTGTTGATCTTGGCATGGCTTATATAAAATTCGCTACACAGGAAAAAGAATTGTTTAAACTTCTTTTTATGGGTGAAAAGAAACCGTACGGCAAATCTTTATATGATGTATTAAACGGAAGCAAGAGCTATGTGACCACTGAATTTGCAAAAGCTAAGAAAGAGGGCGTTTATAATGCTCAGGATCTGTTTACAAAGTTGTGGATCTTTATTCATGGCATTGCATGCATGACGATCACCGGTGATTATGATCTTGATGAGGATCAGACTCTCAATCTCTTAAGAGAAGCATCCAGAAAACTTGGAACAGACTGATTTATACATAAAAGGTTGATATATGGATAAAATAGACGTTATAGGCGTGATCGATGAGTTTTACCCTTCCATGAGCAAAGGGCACAAGGCGATCGCAAATTATATCAAGGAATACTATGATACAGCTGTTTTTATGACTGCAGCAAAGATCGGCGAAGAGATAGGTGTGAGTGAATCCACTGTTGTTAGATTTGCTTCAAGCCTTGGTTATGACGGTTTCCCGGATTTTCAGTCATGTCTCGCTTCATGGGTCAAAAACCGCATGAACAATGTGCAGAAGATCGGCGCCAAGTACGGAAACAGCTCTCAGAGTCAGATTATTGATTCTGTATTAAAGGGAGATATAGAGAGGATAAATGATACTTTAACCGAACTTGATCCAAATGCTTTTGAGGCAGCAATAGATGCACTTCTTCAAGCAAAGAAGGTTTATATCACAGGAATAAGAGCATGTGCTCCCTTGGCAGAATTTCTTGCATTCTATTTAAATATGATAAGAGATGATGTCGTCTGTCTTACGACTACCAGTGTCAGCGAGACTTTTGAACAGATGTTAAGGATCGACAATAACGATGCTTTTGTGGGAATAAGCTTTCCAAGATACAGTATGAGAACCCTTAAGGCAATGGAATTTGCTTCAGACAGGAATGCTAAAGTTATTTCGATCACAGACAGCATACATAGCCCCATGTGCATGTACAGCTCTATCAATCTCTTCTCTAGAAGCGATATGGTATCTGTCGTAGATTCGCTGGTAGCTCCCTTAAGCGTGATAAATGCGCTAGTTGTAGCATTTTGCTTAAAAGCCCCTGAGGAAGTAAAGGAGAATCTTAACAAACTCGAGGATGCATGGGCAAATTATCAGGTATATCTTAATGATGAGATCAATTTCATAAATGATGAGCCGATGGTAGATTATTCTTTGACAAAAGACAAAGGCAATAAGCAAGAATAGGAAAGATATGAAAAAAGTGGTTGTTGTCGGCGGAGGAGCTGCCGGCATGATGGCAGCTTTGAGCGCTGCAAATAACAAAGCCGAAACGATCCTCATAGAGAAAAATGAAAAGCTTGGCAAGAAGGTGTATATAACAGGAAAAGGCAGATGCAATGTAACAAACGACTGTGATCCGGAAACCTTCTTTAGCAATGTAGTATCAAATCCAAAGTTTTTATACAGCGCATATTATGGATATGACTGCACGAGTGTGATGAGCCTGATCGAGCAGAATGGATGTCCTCTAAAGACTGAAAGAGGCGGAAGAGTATTTCCTGTATCGGACCACTCGTCTGATATAATAAGATGTTTTTCTGACATGCTCAAAAAGGCAGGAGTAGATGTCAGACTGAATACAAAAGCAACAGATCTTCTTATAAAAGATAACTCTTGTTATGGAATTAAGGTAAAAACCAATAACAAAGAAGACAAAATCTGTGCAGACTCTGTCATACTCGCAACAGGTGGACTTTCATACGAATCTACCGGTTCGACCGGGGACGGAATAAGATGGGCAAATAATTACGGACATGATATAAAAGAATGCAGACCTGCCCTCGTGCCTTTTGAAACAAAAGAAGAATGGGTAAGAGATCTTCAGGGGCTTTCGCTCAAGAATGTATCTCTTGATATGTATGATGAAAAGAAGAAGATATATTCCGGCTTTGGCGAGATTATGTTCACTCACTTTGGGATCACAGGACCATTGGTTCTTAGCGCGAGCAGCTATTATGCCTTCTATATCGCAAAAAAGCCCGAAACGGGAAAAGGCATTAAATTAAATTTAGATTTAAAAAATGCATTAACAGAAGAGCAGCTTGATAAAAGGATAATTCGAGATTTTGAAAAGTATAATAACAAACAGTTTAAGAATTCGCTTTCTGATCTGCTGCCTTCATCGATGATTCCTGTTATAGTAAGACTGTCAGGGATAGATCCTGAAAAAGCCGTGAATCTTATTACAAGAGAAGAACGTCATGGTCTAGTCAAGATACTTAAAGGCTTGGAATTGAACATCTCTAAAACGAGAGATTTTAATGAAGCTATAATCACACAGGGAGGGATAAGTGTTAAGAGTATCAATCCCTCAACTATGGAATCAAAACAAATTAGAAATCTTTACTTTTGCGGAGAGATGATGGATGTTGATGCGCTTACTGGCGGATTCAATCTGCAGATCGCATGGTCGAGCGGTCATCTTGCTGGCGAAAGTGCAGCTAATAACGATCAATAAAGGAGGCAAGCGATGAGCATTAATGTAGCGATCGATGGTCCTGCAGGAGCAGGAAAATCAACTATAGCAAAACTGATAGCAAAGAAAATGGGATATATATATGTAGATACAGGTGCTATGTATCGAGCTATGGCTCTTTATTTTATCAGAAATGGAATAAAAGCCGAAGATACACAAAAGGTTTCTGAAAAGTGCAAGGATGCCGATATCTCTATAGCATACAGAGATGGTGAGCAGGTGGTTTTACTTGATGATGAAAATGTAAACGGTCTTATAAGAACAGAAGAAGTAGGAAATATGGCAAGCGCTACGAGTGCAAATAAGAATGTCAGACAAAAGCTTGTTGAACTCCAGAAGAAGCTTGCAGCCAACTCTGATGTTGTTATGGATGGAAGGGATATAGGAACGGTAGTGCTACCAAATGCCGATGTTAAGGTATATCTGACAGCAAGCTCTAGCGTCAGAGCAAAAAGAAGATATGATGAGCTTATTGCCAAAGGCGAGAAAGCTGATCTTGCAACTATCGAAGCTGACATAATAGAGCGCGATAACAGAGATATGACAAGAGAGATATCACCTCTTAGACAGGCTGATGATGCCGTTCTTGTCGACAGTTCATACATGACAATAGATGAAGTTGTACAGACTGTTGTTGATCTTATTTTAAATGCACAATAATTAAATTTAGAATTAAAATTTGTCAACCGAATAAATGATTTGAGGAAGATATGGAAGTAATCACGGCAAAAAATGCAGGATTCTGCTTCGGTGTAAAAAAGGCTGTGGATATGGTCGAAAGTCAGGCTAAAGAAAACACCGGCAAGAATATTTTTACATACGGTCCGATCATTCATAATGAAGAGGTAGTTAAGTCTCTCGAGGAAAAAGGAGTACATGCTGTCAGATCGAAAGAGGAGCTTGATAAAATAGCATGTGATACCAACAATGTGATGATAATAAGATCTCATGGTATTTCGAAAGCTGAACAGGATGAACTTATAAAAAAGGGCTTTGAGATAATCGATGCTACATGTCCGTTTGTTAAAAGGATACACAACACGGTCAGGGAAGAAAGCGAAAAGGGTAAACATATTATAATAATAGGTAACAAAAATCATCCCGAGGTTGAGGGTATCATGGGGTGGAGCACAACTCCTCCAACCGTGATAGAATCACTGGAAGAAGTAGATGATATCAACTTTGAAAAAGACACCTCGTATTGTGTTGTTGCACAGACTACATTTAACCATAATAAATTTAAAGAAATAGTTGAAAAAATACAGACTTTAGGTTATGATGTTAATGTTGTGACGACTATATGTAACGCTACTTACGAGAGGCAGAGTGAGAGCCGTAAAATAGCAGCAAAAGTCGACACGATGATAGTAATTGGAGATACTCACAGTTCAAATTCAAAAAAACTGTATGAGATCTGCAAGGAAGAATGTGAGGATACACATTTTATCCAGACACTAGATGACTTGAATTTAGATCTTACTAAATCTGTTCGACTGGTGGGCATTACTGCGGGGGCTTCTACCCCAGACTATATTATTGAGGAGGTTCAAAATTATGTCAGAGTTGACTTTTGAACAAATGTTAGAAGAATCATTCAAAACAATCCATTCGGGAGAGGTAGTAGAAGGCACTGTCATTGATGTTAAGCCTGATGAGATCATTCTTAATATCGGATACAAGTCAGATGGTATTCTCACAAGAAGTGAATACACAAACGAATCGAACTTAGACCTTACAACAGTTGCCAAGGTTGGTGACACAATGGAAGTTAAAGTCATCAAGGTAAATGACAGCGAAGGTCAGGTGCTTCTTTCTTACAAGAGACTTGCTGCTGAGAAGGGCAATAAGAGAATCGAAGATGCATTCAACAATCAGGAAGTCTTAAAGGCAAAGGTTACACAGGTATTAGAAGGCGGTGTATGTGTTGTTGTTGACGAAGTAAGGATATTCATTCCTGCAAGTCTTGTTTCAGACACATACGAGAAGGACCTTTCAAAGTATGAAGGCCAGGAGATCGAGTTTGTAGTAACAGAGTACAATCCTCGCAAGAGACGTTATATAGGTAACAGACGTATGCTTCTTTCTGCAGAGAGAGAAAAAGCTCAGAAGGAACTGTTTGACAGGATCAATGTCGGCGATGTTATCGAAGGCAAGGTTAAGAATGTTACAGACTTTGGCGCATTCATCGATCTTGGCGGAGCAGACGGACTTCTTCATATCTCAGAGATGAGCTGGGGAAGAGTTGAGAATCCTAAGAAGGTATTCAAAGTTGGTGATACTGTAAAAGCTTTCATTAAGGATATCTCAGGCGGAAAGATCGCTCTTTCTTGCAAGTTTGAAGATGAGAATCCCTGGAAGGATGCAGAGTCTAGATTTGCAGTAGGCAATGTTGTTACCGGTAAGGTAGCTCGTATGACAGAATTTGGTGCATTTATCGAGCTCGGCGGCGGAGTTGATGCGCTACTTCATGTTTCTCAGATATCTAAGGATCATATTGAGAAGCCTTCTGATGTATTAAAAGTTGGTGAAGAAGTAACGGCTAAGATCGTTGATTTCAATCTTGATGACAAGAAGATCAGCTTAAGCATGAAAGCTCTTATCGAGCCTGAAGCTAGCGAAGAGCAGCCAGAAGATGCAGATGTTGTTTCTGTAGATATCGAGAAGGCAATAGCTGAAGAAAAAGAAGAAACTGAAGAATAATACAGACTGATTTGCGCGTATGGATTTAATCGATCCATACGCGTATTTTTTTGCCATTTTTTAAGAAAAATAGTATAATAACTGATATAAGTAAATGTTATTGTGGGGTAAGATAAGATGGCATATGATTATGATTATTTTGTAAACGAGATATTAAGACTCACACAGATCGATCTGTCTTCTTATAAACAGAATCAGATGAAAAGACGAATTGATGCATTTATAATGAGGCATAATTCCAAAGGGTATGATGATTTTGTCTCTTTGGTTAAAAGAGATAAGGCTCTTTTGGAAGAGTTTGTTGAATATATAACTATCAATGTTTCGGAATTTTACAGAAATCCCGAGCAGTGGAAGTTCTTGACACAAGAAGTCTTCCCGAAACTGATCGAGCGTTTCGGAAACCGCCTAACCATCTGGAGTGCAGCGTGTTCAACAGGAGACGAACCGTATTCACTTGTAATGGCTCTTTCAAAATATGTTCCGCTTTCGCAGATCAAAATCATAGCGACTGATCTAAGCGATGAAATAATTGAAAAAGCAAAGATTGGAATGTATGGTCACAAAAGTGTTACATCTGTTCCTCCTGAATACAAGGAGAAATACTTTAAAAAGAACGGTGATTTCTATCAGATAAGTGATGAGATCAAAAGATGTGTTGAATTCAAGAAACACAATCTTTTAAAGGATCCATTCATTAAACAGTGCAGCCTGATCGTATGCAGAAATGTCCTGATATACTTTACTGAAGAAGCAAAGGATGAGACGTTTGAGAAGTTTTACGAATCCCTTGCAAAAGGAGGCGTGCTTTTCATAGGAAGTACAGAACAGATCTTGAATTACAAAAAGATCGGGTATGTCCGAAAGAGCAATTTCTTTTATGAAAAACCAGCAGATTGAGATAATTAAAAAGGATTGGAAACCCAATCCTTTTTTTAATGCATATATTTATTTGCTGTTGTACATCATCTTTAAAACATGATCTGCATATTTCTTGAATGCATCTCTGTTTGTCTTTAATTCATCTGTAAGTTCAAAATAAAGGAAAGATGAATCATAATCTCTCTTAAAGAACGGTTCAAACTCGACTGGAGCCCACTGAGGAAGATAATCACTTACTTTACGTGTATAACAGTTGTGAGCCTTGGCAGGTTCTCTGAAATCCTTGTCAACATATTCGGAAACAGATTTATGTATTGCCACATCCTCTTCGGGAAGATAATAGTAATCCTGGTAATTTGAATAGAAGTACTTCATCTCTTCATGGAGAAGAGGAACCTTTATTAGACCGTCACTTTCTTTGGCTGAGAAGTAGCATCCGTTAGCGTTATAGTTGATAGCGACAGGTATAGAAGAAGGAAGCGCGATCGATATGATCAGTTCCTTCTTTGACATTCCAAGAACGTCATTATAGATATTTGTCTGGACCTTTTTTACTGATACTCCTTTAAAGAAGATATCTGTATAGTTTAATATCGGAAGGATCCTAAGCATACCTAAAACATCATCATGATTATGCAAAAGGAGCAGTTTTTCATTGTCTTCTGATCTGGTCGAACTGTATTCACGGTATACCTTTATTAGTTCCTTGCCGCTGTTTTCATCATCTCTTTGTATACCCATGAAAGCTTCGATGCTTTTCTGCTTGCAGCTGTCAAGCTTTAAGAAATGCTTTAGGGAAGATACTCTCTTGTATATATCGACTCCGGCCATATTGGCAAAATCCCAGTCGATACCGCATGCCTTGCATCGCGCGTTTATAAAAGGAAGATCAAAACTGTTGCCGTTATAATGCACAACTGTTTTATATGAAAGGATGAAATCAGTTACGGCTGTGAGCATTTCCTTTTCTTCTGAAGGAGATGAGATGAGCCATTGCTTGATCTCCCAGCTGTTTTTTGAATTATCAAAATATGCAGCACCTATCAGATATATATAGGAGTGTTCTGATGAAAGACCTGTAGTTTCGATATCGATGAATACACAATCATTAGCTTCACCGATAGAACTTGTGTCGATTATAAATTCAGAGTTGTTTACAGTATTGCTTATTGTTTTCATTCGCATTACCTCTCTAGTATTTTACATACATTACTATAATAACATATATTTGAATCTCGGTGGGATTTTTTTGTGGTAATTTCAAACCAAAAATAGTATAGTTATATAAGTAAAAATCTGCGATTGGAGTTGTATATGGCAAAGCATAGTTTTAGGGGAGGTCTTCATCCCTATGACGGAAAAGAGTTGTCAAAAGACAGACCTATAATTGATATTCTGCCGGGCAAGGAATTGGTATTTCCGCTTTCTCAGCATATCGGAGCTCCGGCTGTTCCAGTTGTAAAAAAAGGTGATAAAGTCTTACGCGGACAGATGATTGCTGATGCCGGCGGTTTTGTTTCTGTGCCCATCTATTCAACTGTAAGCGGCAGCGTGACTGCTATTGAAAAAAGACGTGTCGTTACCGGTGACATGGTAGAGAGCATCGTTATAGCTAATGACAGCAAATATGAAGAAGTTAAGTATCAGATCACAAAAGATGTCTCAAAGCTTTCAAAAGAAGAAATAAGAGAAAAGATAAGGATTGCCGGAGTTGTTGGAATGGGCGGTGCGGGATTTCCTACGCATGTTAAGCTTTCTCCAAAGGAACCTGACAAGATAGATTACTGCATAGCAAACTGCGCAGAATGCGAACCATATCTTACAAGTGATTACAGACGAATGATAGAAGAACCGCAGAAACTGATTGACGGTTTAAAGATAATCCTTTCCTTATTTGATAATGCAAAGGGAATCTTAGCGGTAGAAGATAATAAGCCCGATTGTATTGAAATATTAAGGAAGCTTACAAAGGATGAACCGAGAATTCTTGTCAAGGCTCTAAAGACAAAGTATCCTCAGGGCTCTGAGAGACAGCTTATTTTTGCCACTACAAAAAGAGCTATAAACTGCGATATGCTTCCTGCAGATGCCGGATGCATAGTCAACAATGTTGATACTATTGTTGCGGTATATTATGCGGTAATGGAAGGAAAGCCTCTCATGGAGAGGATAGTCACTGTTACCGGTGACTGTGTGAGAAAACCGCAAAACTACAGAGTTCATATAGGGATGATGTATGGCGAACTGATAAATGAAGCAGGTGCATTAAGATATGATCCGGTAAAGATAGTTTCGGGTGGCCCTATGATGGGATTTGGACTGATCGATACGAATGTTCCGACAACAAAGACTGCATCGGCACTGCTTTGCATGTCCAGGGATGAGGTATCCGAAGTTAAGCCTTCGGCATGCATTAACTGCGGCATGTGCGCTCAGGTGTGCCCTGGAAGAGTTATTCCAAAGATCCTTTCTGATATGGCCGAACATGGAGATGAAGAGGGATTCTTGGCAAAGAACGGAATGGAATGTTGCGAATGCGGCTGCTGCAGTTACATCTGCCCTGCAAAGCGTAATCTTACGCAATCAATAAAATCTATGAGAAAGACGATTCTCGCTAAGAGAAAGAGGTAGTATGATGGGTGATTTGTTAAATGTATCATCCAATCCGCATATAAGATCAAAGGTCAGCACGGATAAGATAATGCTCTGTGTTATCATAGCGCTTATCCCTGCAACTGTATTCGGAGTTATCAACTTCGGAGTATCCTGTCTGCTAGTGATAGGAGCAAGTATAGCTTCGGCTGTCCTGACAGAGATCTTATGCTGCATTGTGATGAAAAGAAAGATTTCTGTGACAGACCTTTCGGCGGTCGTGACCGGACTTTTGCTTGGTCTTAACATGCCGCCTGCAGTTCCGCTATATATTCCCATCATGGGTTCTGCATTTGCGATATTTGTCGTAAAGATGCTCTTTGGAGGACTTGGACAGAATTTCATGAATCCTGCGCTTGCAGCTAGATGTTTTCTCGTTATATCATTTCCGGCTGCTATGACAAATTTTGAATGCGACGGATACAGCGGGGCTACTCCGCTTGCACTTTTAAGAGCAGGTGAAGAAGTAAACCTTATGAATATGATAACGGGAAGGATTCCCGGAACTATCGGCGAGACATCCATGATAGCCATACTGATAGGTGCAGTTTTTCTTTTGCTGCTCGGAGTTATCGATCTTATCGTTCCCATGACGTATCTTGTTACATTTGTGATATTTATAGGAATATTCGGTGATTACGGATTCAATTCATATTATATATTCTGTCATCTTGCAGGTGGCGGCATAATGCTAGGTGCATGGTTCATGGCTACCGATTATGTCACAAGACCGATAACAAAGATGGGACAGTATGTATACGGCATCATACTCGGACTTTTAACTGGTATATTCAGGATATTCGGAACTTCTGTAGAGGGCGTTTCGTACTCGATAATAATCGCTAATCTGCTTGTACCGCTAATAGAGAAGTTTACCTATCCCAAGCCTTTTGGAAGAGGAGGTGAGCGTCGATGAAAGAAATGTTAAAGAATACGCTCATTCTTCTTATCATAACCGTAGTTGCGGGAGCATTGCTCGGGGTAGTTAATGAGAATACCAAGGGAATAATCGCACAAAGAGAAGCTGAGGATAAAAAGGCTGCATATAAGGAAGTATTTACTTCGGCTGCTGATTTTAGATCAAAGGAAGCATTCATGGATGACCTTATAAGAGCAAAACTCTCAGAAAACGGTTTTGCTGCAGAATCCATAGATGAATTGTGTGAAGCGCTTGATCAGTCAGGAGCTGTACTTGGATATGTATTTACCATCACAACACATGAAGGATACGGCGGTGATATCGTATTTACTATGGGCATAAAGAACGATGGAACTGTAAACGGAATATCAATACTTAACATATCTGAGACTGCAGGACTTGGCATGGAGGCTGACAAGGTCTTAAAGCCTCAGTTTGCAGGCAAGAATGTAGAAAGCTTTATTTATACAAAAACAGGAGCAGCTGCTGACAATGAGATAGATGCCATAAGCGGTGCTACGATCACTACAAATGCGATCACGAACGGTGTCAATTGCGGACTGTACTATTTCAATAATTATTTGGGAGGTGCAGATCATGAGTAAGAGTCTTGAGAGATTATATAACGGACTTGTGAAAGAAAATCCGACACTTGTTTTAATGCTAGGAATGTGTCCGACACTTGCGGTCACAACATCTGCTTATAACGGACTTGGTATGGGACTTACGACAACTGCTGTACTTGCCATGAGCAACATGATCATCTCCATGTTACGGAAGGTAATACCTGATAAGATAAGGATCCCTTCATTTATTGTTATCATTGCTACATTTGTTACGCTGATGCAGTTGCTTTTGCAGGCTTACATGCCGGATCTGTACAAGTCACTTGGGATTTACATACCGCTCATCGTAGTAAACTGTATCATACTCGGAAGAGCGGAAGCCTATGCATATAAGAATCCTGTAATACCCAGTCTGTTTGACGGAATAGGAATGGGACTAGGATTTACTGTTTCACTGACACTTATCGGAATAGTGAGAGAATTTATCGGCGGATGCAGCTTTTTTGGAAATGAACTTGGATGGTTTGCTCCCGTTGGAATATTCAAGATGGCTCCAGGAGCGTTCTTTGTACTCGCACTTCTTTGTGCTATTCAGAATAAGATAAAGATAGAAGGGGCAAAGAAAGGCAAGGATGTATCAAAGATACAGTCAGGATGCAACAGTGACTGTGCTAACTGCGCGATCGATTGTGAAAAAAAGATCGATGACATAGAGATAACTCAAGAGGATATTGATTCTACCGCAAAGATAAATGCTGCGGCAATTGAAAAAGAACTTGCTGCGAAAGGGGGAGAAAAATGATACAGGTAAAAGAACTTCTTGCCATACTGATAGCTTCATCTCTCGTCAGCAACGTTGTCTTAAGCCAGTTTTTGGGACTCTGTCCTTTCCTTGGCGTATCAAAGAAGATAAAGACCGCTGCAGGCATGGGAGGTGCGGTAGTATTTGTTATCACGCTCTCAAGTGCTGTTGCAGGATGCATATATCAATATCTTTTAGTCCCGATGAACATGGAATACATGCAGACTATTGTATTTATTCTGGTTATAGCTGCTCTTGTTCAGTTTGTTGAGATGTTTTTAAAGAAATTTGTAGACAGCCTGTACAAGGCTCTCGGGGTGTATCTCCCGCTTATAACGACCAACTGTGCGGTTCTTGGTGTAGCTTTGACAAATGTACAGAAGGAATACGGGATCCTTGCAGGAACTGTTAACGGTTTTGCTACTGCACTGGGATTTTGCATAGCCATCATCATACTGGCAGGTATCAGGGAAAAGACAGAATATAATGATTTCCCCGAAGCTGTAAAAGGAATGCCTATGGTACTCATAACAGCAGGCCTTATGGCTATAGCGTTTTGCGGATTTGCGGTATTAAATTGATCATCCTAGAGGGGATATTATATGATTTCAGGAATATTAACGGCAACAATACTGGTCGGATGTGTTGGACTCTTTATCGGGATATTTTTGGGTATTGCCGGTATTAAATTCAAAGTTGAAACAGATGAAAGAGAAGAGAAGGTTTTAAATGCTCTTCCGGGAAACAACTGCGGTGGCTGTGGCTATCCCGGATGCAGCGGTCTTGCCAGTGCTATAGTCAAGGGTGAGGCCAAGGTGAATGCATGTCCTGTAGGCGGTGAGACTGTAGGAAATATCATCGCTTCGATCATGGGAGTTGAAGCAACAAAGTCTAAACGAATGACTGCATTTGTCAAATGTCAGGGAGACTGCGAAAAGACTCATAAGCTTTATGAATATACAGGTAATGAAGACTGCAGAGTTATGAAGTTTGTCCCGGCAGGGGGACCTAAAAGCTGTGAATACGGATGTTTGGGATACGGCAATTGTGTGAATGCGTGTACTTTTGATGCAATCCATGTAGTTGACGGTGTGGCAGTTGTTGATAAGGAAAAATGCAAAGCTTGCGGTGCATGTATCAGCGCATGTCCAAACAATCTCATTGAACTCATTCCTTATGACAGTCATGTATGTGTCGCTTGCAGTTCAAAGAACAAGGGACCTGAAGTAATGAAGGCATGCAGCGTTGGATGCATAGGATGCTCGATATGCGCAAAGAACTGTCCGAGTGAAGCAATAGAAGTAAGTGACAATCTTGCAAAGATAGATTACGAGAAATGCATCGAGTGCGGTACATGTTTGGAGAAGTGTCCTAAGAAGGCAATTATAGGTAAATGAGACTAGACGACGATTTTGAAGAGAATAATGGCGGTCTGCCTATCATATATATGGCTCTCGGAGTGTCATTTTTTATTCTTCTTGTGCTGTGTGTTGTAATATCCGTTAACAAGGATAAGAGACCTTCACAAAAGAAGGATACAGATGTATATGCTGTTTTGACAGATGCAGTAAAGCCGCAGGAGAGCGGTGCGATCATTGAAGCAGATGTCACAAAAAGAGTTGCATCTGATCTTGATATCTGGAATCTTTATCCTGATAAAGATAAAGAGGATGATGATCCGATCGATCTTGACGTCACGCCTACAGTCAAGGTATCGCCATCTGTCAGCGCGACACCTTCGCCGACTCCTGATCTTAATGACGGAAAGCATGTCAAGGTCACATACAGAGACGGTTCAGAAGAGTGGATAACGATCAACGATAAAATCGAAAAGAATAACTATGATTTTACGAATCTAGTAGAATCTGGCGGAAAGCTCAAATACATGGCCGACGGCAAGAATATTTCATTCATGGGAATAGATGTTTCAAGGTATCAGAAGGATATTGACTTCAGCCGTATCAAGGAACAGGGTATTGATTTCGTAATGATAAGAGTCGGTGCCAGAGGATACAAGAACGGAAATATCGTCATGGACGAGTATTTCGAGAAGAATCTAAACAGTGCCATCGAAGCCGGACTTGATGTCGGAGTGTATTTCTATTCACAGGCTATAAATGTCAGCGAAGCTGAAGAAGAAGCAAATATCGTACTGGCAGCGATCGCGGAAAAGAAGATAACATATCCTGTAGCATTTGATATGGAGTATGTTGAAAACGATACTTCTCGAATCGATACTCTTACAAGGGATGAGAAAACTCTTATAACAGCAGCTTTTGTCAACAAGATCAAGGAAGCCGGATACAGACCGATGATCTACGGGAACAAGGAATGGCTCTTAAAGAGAATAGATGTCAGCAAGTTTACGACGAGTGCCTTCTGGCTGTCGCAGGATGATGAACATCCCGACTATCCGTACAAATACGATATATGGCAGTATACGACTGAGGGAGAGATATACGGCATAGACGGAGCCGTAGATATGGATATCTGCTTCGTTGATTATGCCGCGCAATAGGTGGTAAAGTGGCTAAAAAAGGCGTATATATCGCTTACAAGAAAAACGGTGAGAAATACTATCGGGCTTCATTTACATACAAGAATAAGCACATTTCACTGGGAAGCTATAAGACTGAAAAGAAGGCTGCAGATGCATATGCGTTTGCATGCAAGATCATAGATGATAAAGGCTACTCTCTAGAGATGCTCGAAAAGAAGATGCCTATAAGCTATGATAAGTATGTGATAATAATCAATTTCAGGGATAACAATATTTATCTTCCCAATCCCATTTATGTCAGAAAGAAATACATATCATATTATATCTCAGAGACGGAGGAGATGAAGTTTTCAATCGATGACCTTTTCTATTACATGTCCCACAGGATACTAAGAAGAGGAGGACATCTGTATGTCAATGACTACGGAATGCAGCTCAGTCTTGGTTCACGTTACGGAATAAAGAACTATGCCGTAAAGGACAAGGATTTTAGATTTGTCAACTCGGATTATCTGGATTATCGATATGAGAATATCGAGATACTTAATACTTTTCACGGAGTACAAAACTGCATACACAGAAAAAAGAACTGCTATAAAGCGAAGATACATGTCATCGGTGATTATGTGATAGGGTATTATGATGATGCAGTAAAAGCAGCAATAGCTTACAACAAAGCTATAGATATACTAAAGAGAAACGGCATAAAAAAGGAATACAGCGCAAATTATATCGAGTCCATATCGGGCAAGGCTTATGCTGATATATACTCAGAACTAAAGATAAGCAAAGCCCTTATGTCACTTAAAGGCGACAGGTTGAAATTGTAGATAAAAATCTGTATAATGATTAAACATATCTTATTAAGTACAGAGGTTTTATGATAAATGGAAAACATTCTTTATAAAAGCACAAGAGACAGTCAGAAGATAGTAACGGCCAGCCAGGCTATTCTTAAGGGATTGAGCGATGACGGCGGACTGTTCGTTCCTGTTAAGCTGCCCAAACTTGACAGATCCATAAAAGAACTCTCAGGCATGGGATACAAGGAAATAGCTTACGAGGTAATGAAGCTTTTCTTTTCGGATTTTACACAAGAAGAACTTAAAAACTGCATAGACAATGCATATGATTCAAAATTTGATACGGAAGAGATCGTACCTATAGCGAGCGCTGACGGTGCATTTTATCTTGAACTGTATCACGGTGCAACGATAGCCTTTAAGGATATGGCTTTGAGCATACTCCCGCATCTTATGACTACGGCTGCAAAGAAGAACAATATCAAAAACGAGATAGTTATACTTACAGCTACTTCAGGAGATACAGGAAAAGCGGCTCTTGCGGGATTTGCCGATGTTAAGGGAACAAGGATAATCGTTTATTATCCAAAGGGAGGCGTAAGCTTTATTCAGGAAAGACAGATGGTGACCCAGAAAGGCGACAACACAATGGTCGTTGGCATAAAAGGCAACTTTGATGACTGTCAGACCGGTGTTAAGAATATATTTGGAGACAAGGAACTTGCAAAGGAACTTGATGCAAAGGGATTCCAGTTCAGTTCAGCAAATTCCATCAATATAGGAAGACTTGTTCCACAGGTCGTTTACTATGTATATGCGTATGCAAAGCTTGTTGCAAGGGGCGAACTAAAAGAAGGAGAGAAGATGAATGTGGTAGTACCCACAGGCAACTTCGGAAATATCCTTGCTGCATACTTTGCAAAGAATATGGGTATACCGATCGCAAAACTCATATGTGCATCAAATGAGAACAAGGTGCTTTTTGATTTCTTTGAAACAGGCATATATGACAGAAACAGAGAATTCATGCTCACAAATTCTCCATCAATGGATATCCTGATCTCCTCAAATCTCGAGAGACTCATCTACATGATCGCAGGAGAGGACAGCCAAAAGGATGTAAGCCTGATGCAACAGCTTAATAAAGAGGGAAGATATGAGATAACTCCCAATATGAAGGAAAAGCTTGCTGACTTTGTCGGAGGATATGCTACACAGGAAGAGACATGCAAGACTATCAAGGAAATGTTTGACAAGACAGGATATGTACTTGATACGCATACAGCAGTCGCTTCTAAGGTATATAGCGACTATGTGAACAAGACAAAAGACATGACTAAGACTGTGATAGCATCTACAGCAAGTCCGTTTAAGTTCACAACTTCGGTAATGGAAGCGATAGAGGGCAAGAAATCCGATGAGCCTGACTTTGAACTCGTAGACAGGCTTAGCAGGATATCAGGTATGAAAGTGCCTAAAGCAATAGAAGAAATAAGAACAGCACCTACAAGACATGACCATATATATGAAAAGGAAAACATGGTCGATGCAGTAAGAGAGTTTTTAGCTTTGTCATAAGGAGACCACGAAAAGGGGGTTCCTTGTGATCAAGGAATTTCGTGGTACGGGGGTATAGTATGAGTAAGGAAATAAACTATTCTGAGATAACACCGCAGATCGAAAGACTTGCGGCTATGAGTAAAGAAGCCGGCATTATAGATTCGGACCTTTTTGTAAAATATGATGTAAAGAGAGGTTTAAGAGACCTTAACGGCAAGGGCGTACTGGCAGGACTGACTCACATAAGTGATGTTCGTGCGACTAAGGTTGTTGACGGGCAGGTCGTTCCTGATTACGGCAGTCTGTTCTACAGAGGGTATAATGTAAAGGATCTTATTGATACAACTAAGATCGACAAGAAGTACTGCTTTGAGGAAGTTACATATCTTTTATTATTTGACAAGCTGCCTAACAAGCAGGAACTCAAAGAATTCTGCGATATGTTAGCATTTTACAGAACTCTTCCCACAAGCTTTGTCAGAGATATAATCATGAAGGCACCAAGCAAGGATATGATGAACACCCTTGCAAGAAGCGTCCTGACACTGTATTCGTATGATGAAATGGCAGACGATGTCTCTATGCCCAATGTACTTCGCCAATGCCTGCAGTTAATAAGCATCTTTCCGATGCTCTCAATTTACGGATATCAGGCATACAGCCACTATCATGATGGAAAGAGTCTGTTTATTCATCAGCCGGATCCTGAGCTTTCCGCTGCTGAAAATATTCTTCATCTATTGAGGCCTGACAGCAAATTTACGCCTTTAGAGGCTCGTATACTTGATGTTGCGCTCGTGCTTCATATGGAGCATGGCGGCGGTAACAATTCATCATTTACGACGCACGTAATCACATCATCACTTACTGATACGTATTCTACGATCGCAGCTGCAATAGGGTCCCTCAAAGGCCCCAGACACGGCGGTGCAAACATAAAAGTCGTTAGAATGATCGAATGCATGAAGAATGAGATCAAGGACTGGAAGGATGAGGATGAGGTAAGCGCATATCTGTTAAAACTCCTTCACGGTGAAGCATTTGACAGATCCGGACTGATCTATGGTGTCGGACATGCGATCTATTCAAAATCAGATCCGAGAGCTGAAGTGCTAAAGAGCTTTGTTGGAAAGCTTGCTCATGAAAAAGGACTTGATGATGAATACGGCCTTTATACGATGATTGAAAGACTTGCTCCGCAGATCATCACAAAAGAACGCCATATGTATAAGGGCGTCAGCATAAATGTTGACTTCTATTCAGGATTTGTATACAGCATGCTGGGACTTCCTGAAGAGCTGTTCACTCCTTTGTTTGCGATAGGAAGGATCTCCGGATGGAGCGCACACAGACTCGAAGAACTTGCAAATAACGGAAAGATAATAAGACCCGCATACAGGACTTTATGCGAAGAAAGAGACTATATAGATCTAGAAGACAGAGATTGATAACAAAAATGCACGTCATAAGACGTGTATTTTTGAGTTAAAGAAAAGGAAATCATGAGAGAACAGATTAGCATTTTAAGACAGGAGATGGAAAAAAACGGCATAGACTGGTACATGGTCACTACTGCTGATTATCATAACTCCGAATATGTCTCGGATTATTTCAAATGCCGTGAATGGCTCAGCGGTTTTACAGGTTCAAATGGAACGCTTCTTGTGAGCAGAGATGTTGCTTATCTGTGGACTGACGGACGTTACTTTGTTCAGGCTGCTATGGAGCTTGAGTCAAGCGGTATCAAGCTCATGAAGATGGGGGAAGAGAATGTCCCCAAAATAAAGGAATATCTCGAGAAGCATATGAAGCCGGGCGAGGTTTTAGGGTTTGACGGAAAGACATGCACTGCTGATTATATCAACAGCATATACGAGTTTATCGGCAGGGATAAGACTTTAAAGTATGATATAGATCTGTGCGACATTATCTGGAAGGACAGACCTAAACTGAACTGTTCAAAGGCTTATGTCATAGGAACAGAGTTTACCGGTGAATCATATCTTAACAAGATAAAGATAGTAAGAGACTATCTTGAAAAGTATAACTGCCAGTATCTGTTTTTGAGCAAGCTTGATGATATAATGTGGCTCTTCAATATCAGAGGAGAGGACGTTGATTACAATCCTGTCGTTTTATCATATGCATGCATATCCAAGGATGACTGTTATCTTTTCATCCAGAAGGAAGCTATAACACAGGAATTTTCTCTTTATGCAAAGATAAACAATATCGTTCTGAAAGATTACTTTGAAGTATATTCTTTTTTGGAGGATAACTTCAGAGAGGATAAAAACTTTAATACCGTTGACAGCGTAGAACCAAATATATGCGTTGATCTAAAACAGATCAACTACTGTGTATACGGCCTTTTAAAAGGAAAGACCAATATCATTGACAGCGTAAACCCTACTACAATCTTTAAAGCAACAAAAAATGCAACTGAGATTGAAAACATGAGAGAATTCTTTCTTCTTGATTCAGTCGCTGTATGCAGATTTTTATACAGGATTGATATGAGAGTGAAAGCTCTTGAAAAGAAAGAATATCTTGGCGAATATCTTAAGGACGAAAACGGAAATATACTTTCTGAAAAGACAGCCGAAAAACTTATAGACGAACTTAGAAGTCATATACCGGGATTTAAAGGACTTAGCTTTACCACAATAAGTGCTTACGGAAGCAACGCTGCCATGATGCATTATGAAGCAGGTGATGACGGTGGAGCACTATTAAAGAACGAAGGCTTTTTGCTCGTTGACAGCGGAGGACAGTATTTAGGAGCAACGACTGATGTAACAAGAACGATAGTACTCGGAAATATAAGCGATGAACAGAAAAGAGATTTCACGCTAGTATTAAAGGGAATGCTAAACCTTATGAACACACAGTTCATAAAGGGATGTACCGGAAGAAATCTAGATATCATAGCAAGAGCGCCTCTGTGGAAGATGGGCATGGATTACAAATGCGGTACAGGCCACGGTGTAGGTTGCTTCTTGAATGTTCATGAAGGGCCTCATTCGATAAGATGGAGATATATAGAAAACAGCCATGAGACAGAACTCGAGCCGGGAATGGTCGTAACGGATGAACCAGGTGTATATAAAGAGGGCAGATACGGAATAAGAACTGAGAACACTCTTCTTGTAGTTGAAGGCGACAAGACTGATGATGGGACATTTCTAAAATTTGAACCGCTCACACTTGTACCGATAGATTTAAGAGCCGTTGATATGTCTATACTGGAAAGAGAGGATATAAGGCAGCTAAAAGATTATCAGAGCCTTGTAGTAAATACTGTATCAGAGCATCTTACTGAAGAAGAAGCCAAGTGGTTAAAAGGTTTTCTTATCACTGAAAATTTATAATTTATTTACATTTACGTAACCGAAAAATTGTTGACTTTAATCGTCTGTTTTGCAATAATAGACGTGATGTGTTTTTGGCACAAATGTACAATTAATTCACTTTTTAAAGGAAGGAAATAATAAAATGGCAAACATCGATTTAACCAAGTATGGTATCACAGGTACCACAGAAATTGTTTACAATCCTTCATATGAGGATCTGTACAAGGAAGAGATGAAGCCCGAGCTTACAGGCTTCGACAAGGGTGTTGAAACTGAACTTAACGCAGTAAACGTTATGACAGGTATTTACACAGGACGTTCACCTAAAGATAAGTACATCGTTATGGATGAAAACTCTAAGGATACAGTATGGTGGACATCTGATGAGTATAAGAACGACAACCATCCTATGACAGAAGAGACATGGAAGGTTGTTAAGGATCTTGCCAAGAACGCTCTTTCAGGAAAGAGACTCTTTGTTGTTGACGCATTCTGCGGAGCTAACAAGGATACACGTATGGCAGTTCGTTTCATCATGGAAGTTGCTTGGCAGGCACATTTTGTAACAAACATGTTCATCAAGCCCACAGCTGATGAGCTTGCAAACTTTGAGCCTAACTTCGTTGTTTACACAGCTTCAAAGGCTAAGGTTGCTAACTATGCAGAGCTCGGTCTTAATTCTGAGACATGTGTAGCATTCAACGTAACAAGCCGTGAGCAGGTTATACTTAATACATGGTACGGCGGTGAGATGAAGAAGGGTATGTTCTCAATGATGAACTACTATCTGCCTCTTAAGGGCATCGCTTCAATGCACTGCTCAGCTAACACAGATATGGAAGGCAAGAATACAGCAATCTTCTTCGGTCTTTCAGGAACAGGTAAGACAACACTTTCTACAGATCCTAAGAGACTCCTCATCGGTGATGACGAGCACGGCTGGGATGACAACGGCGTATTCAACTTCGAAGGCGGATGCTACGCTAAGGTTATCAACCTTGACAAGGATTCAGAACCCGACATCTACAACGCTATCAAGAGAAATGCTCTTCTTGAGAACGTTACTGTAGATGCAAACGGCAAGATCGATTTCGCTGACAAGAGCGTAACAGAGAACACTCGTGTTTCTTATCCTATCGATCATATCAAGAATATCGTACTTAATGTTAATCCTACATCTTCAGGCCCTGCTGCACAGAACGTTATCTTCCTGTCAGCTGATGCATTCGGAGTACTTCCTCCTGTATCAATCCTTACACCTGAACAGACACAGTACTACTTCTTAAGCGGATTCACAGCAAAGCTTGCAGGTACAGAGAGAGGAATCACAGAGCCTACTCCTACATTCTCAGCTTGCTTCGGTCAGGCATTCCTCGAGCTTCATCCTACAAAGTACGGTGAAGAACTCGTTAAGAAGATGCAGAAGAGCGGTGCTAAGGCTTACCTCGTTAACACAGGTTGGAACGGCACAGGCAAGAGAATCTCTATCAAGGATACAAGAGGTATCATCGATGCTATCCTTAATGGTGATGTTAACAAGGCTGAAACAAAGAAGATCCCGATCTTCGATTTCGAAGTTCCTACATCACTTCCGGGTGTTGATCCTGCAATCCTTGATCCTCGTGATACATACGCTGATGCTTCTGAATGGGATGCAAAGGCTAAGGATCTTGCAGAGAGATTCATCAAGAACTTCAAGAAGTATGAAGGCAATGATGCTGGTAAGGCACTTGTTGCTGCAGGCCCTCAGCTTTAATTCTTATCTAATAAAGATCACATGGGACAGGTCAAATGACCTGTCCCTTTTTACGTATTGAATTCAATAGAATTTTGACAATAATTCATATATTTTTAACATTTTTATTTAACTTTAGATGTTATACTATAATATGTGATAATTTGTGAAAACAATAGAGTAAAGGCTTAAACAATGGTTAAAAGATTACTTAGAGAGGTTAAGGAATACAAGACAGCTTCAATACTTACTCCGATTTGCATGATACTTGAAGTTGTTTTTGAAACTCTCATTCCTTATCTAATGGCTTCTATCATCGATAAAGGCATAAATAATTCCGATATGGATCACGTCGTAAAGATCGGCGGTCTGATGTTTTTAGTAGCGATACTCAGCCTGCTTACCGGAATCGGCGGCGGAGCTTTCGGTGCTAGGGCATCTACAGGTTTTGCGAAGAATCTTCGTGAAGCGATGTACAACAATATCCAGACATTTTCATTTAAGAATATCGACAAGTTTTCAACAGCCGGTCTTGTTACAAGACTTACGACTGATGTTTCCAATGTTCAGAATGCATACCAGATGATCCTAAGAATGGCAATGAGAGCGCCGTTTAGCATGATATGTGCTCTTGTTATGGCATTTTATATCAATGCAAGGATCGCAAGCATATATCTTGTTGCCGTGCTCGTGCTAGCTGTCTTTATGGTATTTCTTATCAGAAGAGCAACGGCTACATTCAAGGAGGCGTTTCCTAAATATGATGCACTCAACGAATCAGTTCAGGAAAATGTTTCAGCGATCAGAGTTGTAAAAGCATATGTAAGAGAGAAAGAAGAGATAGGAAAGTTTAAAGCAGCCAGTCAGAATATCTATAAGATATTCAAAAAGGCTGAATATAACATTATAGTAAGCGGACCTATAATGAGTGCGACTGTCTATACATGCATCATCCTTATAAGCTGGATCGGCGCCAAGATGATAGTGAGTGATCTTTTAACAACCGGAGAACTTGCTTCGCTTCTTGCTTACTGCATGAACATACTTATGAGCATGATGATGCTTTCGATTGTTTTTGTAATGATCACAATGAGCTCTGCAAGCATTGAGCGTATAGCAGAGGTTTTAAATGAAGAGGCTGATATTGTTAATCCCAAAGATCCTGTCATGGAGGTAAAGGATGGAAGCATCGAATTTAAGGATGTAGTCTTCTCATACAACAATAACGGAAATGAACCTGTCCTTAAGGATATTGATCTTAGTATAAGGGCAGGTGAGACAATAGGTATCATGGGTGGTACCGGAAGTTCAAAGACAAGCCTTGTAAATCTCATAAGCCGTCTCTATGACGTTAACAGCGGATCAATCAAGGTTGGCGGTATAGATGTCAGAAAATATGATCTTGAAGTTTTAAGAAACAGCGTATCGGTAGTTTTGCAGAACAACGTTCTTTTTTCGGGATCCATATATGACAATCTTCGCTGGGGTAATAAGGATGCTACGGATGAACAGTGCAAGGAAGCATGCAAACTTGCTTGTGCTGATGATTTTATAGAGAGTTTTCCTGATGGATACAATACAATGATCACTCAGGGCGGTACAAATGTTTCAGGCGGACAGAAACAGCGCCTCTGTATTGCAAGGGCTTTATTGAAAAATCCCAAGGTACTTATACTTGATGATTCTACAAGTGCTGTAGATACTGCTACGGATGCCCGTATCAGAAAGGCATTCAGAGAATACATGCCTGATACGACCAAGCTGATCATAGCTCAGAGAGTCAGCTCTGTAATGGATGCCGACAGGATAATCATCATGGAAGAAGGTAGAGTAGACGGATTCGGTACTCATGAAGAGCTTTTAAAAACAAATGAGATATATCGCGAGATCTATGATACTCAGACAAGCGGCGGCGGAGATTTCGATCAGCCGTCATGATAAAAAACAATGACCTTTAGGAGGGTAAATATATGCCGGGACCGGGTAACAGGGTTCCCAGAGGCGTAAAACCGAATGTAGAAAATCCGGGTAAGCTGTTTAAGCGGCTTATGTCTTATGTCTTTGTGGATTATAAACTTCATTGCATACTGGTATTCATACTCATAATCATGGGAGTGCTCTGCAATGTTCAGGGTACTATGTTTACAAGGGCTTTAATAGATGACTATATAGCACCTTTGCTCCTTTCTGACAGTCCCGATTTCACGCCGCTTGCACATGCTATAGCCAGAGTGGCCTGCTTCTATGCAACCGGAGTAATCTGTGTATATACACAGAACAGGATAATGGTAAATGTCACTCAGGGAGTTTTAAGAAATATCAGAGATGATGTTTTTGAACACATGGAGCGACTGCCTATAAGGTTTTTTGACAGTCATACGCATGGCGATGTCATGAGTGTTTATACAAATGATATAGATACATTAAGACAGCTGATAAGTCAGTCATTGCCTCAGATCGTGAATGCTTCATTTACGATAGTAAGTGTATTTATAAGCATGTGTATACTCAGCATTCCGCTTACTGTAGTAACGGTCATAATGATATTTGTCATGCTTATAGCATCGGGAAAGACTGCGGGAATGAGCGGAAAATTCTTTGTCAAGCAGCAAAAGGACCTTGGAGCAGTAAACGGATATATCGAAGAGATGATAACGGGACAGAAGGTCGTAAAAGTATTCTGTCACGAAGAAGAGGCTAAGCAGGGATTTAAGAAGTTAAACGATGAGCTTGGAATAAGTGCTTTTAAGGCAAACGGATATGCAAATATCATGATGCCGATGAATGCCCAGATAGGAAATGTGAGCTATGTTTTATGTGCTATCATAGGTGGATTTTTAGCTATCAACGGATATACAGGTCTCACTATAGGAGCTTTGGTCAGCTTCCTGTCATTTAACAAGAGTTTCAATATGCCTATAAACCAGGTGAGCATGCAGGCTAACGCTATAGTAATGGCTATGGCCGGCGCGGACAGGATATTTAAGATAATGGATGAAAAGCCGGAAGTCGATGACGGATATGTTACATTGGTAAATGCCAAGGAGATCGACGGCAAGCTTGTTGAATGTAAAGAAAAGACCGGAAGATGGGCATGGAAGCATTATCACAAGGCTGATGATACTACAGATTATGTTGAAGTTAAGGGACATGTAGTATTTGACGGTGTTGACTTTGGATACAATGATGACAAGATGGTGCTTCATGATATCAAGCTCTTTGCAAAACCCGGACAGAAGATAGCCTTTGTCGGTTCTACAGGTGCAGGAAAGACGACTATCACAAATCTGATAAACAGATTTTATGATATACAGGATGGAAAGATAAGATACGACGGTATCAATATAAACAAGATAAAGAAGGACGATCTAAGGCATAGTCTCGGAATAGTCCTGCAGGAGACGCATCTGTTTTCCGGGACTGTAGCTGACAATATCAGATACGGGAAACCTGATGCAAGTGATGAAGAAGTAATAGCGGCAGCTAAGCTTGCCAATGCGGATGGATTCATTAGGAGGCTTCCTGATGGATATGATACGGTGCTTAAAGGTGACGGATCAAATCTGAGCCAGGGCCAGAGACAGCTGCTTGCGATAGCCAGAGCTGCTATAGCGAATCCCCCTGTTCTTATTTTGGATGAGGCAACCAGTTCGATCGATACAAGAACGGAGCGAATAGTACAGGACGGAATGGACAAGCTTATGAACGGCAGAACAAGCTTTGTGATAGCACACAGGTTATCAACCGTAAGAAATGCTAATGCGATAATGGTACTTGAAAACGGAAGGATAATAGAACGCGGAACACATGAGGAATTAATCGAACAGAAAGGAAAGTATTACCAGCTTTATACGGGAAATTCAATAGCAGGATAAATATATTTGGAGGTTACTATGGAGATCAAAGAAAAAATCGAAAGCAAAAAAACTTATCTGGGTATCGAATTTGGTTCAACCAGGATCAAGGCTGTTCTGATCGACGAGAAGGGAACACCTGTCGCTAGCGGCGATCATGAATGGGAAAACCGTTTTGAAAACGGTGTATGGACATACTCAATGGATGATGTATGGAACGGCATTCAGGATTGCTACAAAAATCTTAAGAAGGATGTAGCTGACAAGTATGGAGTAAAGCTGACAGGCTTTGGTGCAATGGGAATTTCAGCCATGATGCACGGATATCTGGCTTTTGACAAGGACGATCAACTTCTTGTTCCGTTCAGGACATGGAGAAATACTATAACTGAACAGGCTGCAAAAGAGCTTACGGCAGCATTTAATTACAACATACCGCAAAGATGGAGTATAGCTCATCTTTACCAGGCAATATTAAATGGCGAAGAGCATATCTCAAAGGTATCATTCTTTACTACGCTTGCAGGATATGTTCACTGGAAGCTTACAGGCAAAAAGGTACTGGGTGTTGGTGATGCTTCAGGCATGTTTCCTATCGATATTTCTACAGGAGACTATGATGCCAAGATGGTAGCAAAATTTGATGAGCTGGCATCTAACAAGGGATTTAGTGCAAAACTTGGCGATATCCTTCCAAAGGTATTGACAGCAGGTGAAAATGCGGGAACTCTTACTGATGAAGGAGCAAAACTGTTGGATCCTGAAGGAGATCTTGAAGCAGGCATAAAGCTTGCTCCTCCCGAAGGCGATGCGGGAACGGGAATGACAGCTACAAATTCTGTAGGCAAGCGTACAGGAAATACATCTGCAGGTACTAGTGTATTTACAATGATCGTTTTAGAAAAGGAACTGAGCAAGGTATATCCTCAGATCGATCTTGTAACCACTCCTGACGGAGCGCTTGTTGGCATGGTTCACTGCAACAACTGTACAAGCGATATCAATGCGTGGGTAAACTTAATGGATCAGAACCTAAAGCTGTTTGGCTTTGAGGTTGATAAGAACACATTATATACAAAACTGTTTGAAGTAGCTCTTGATGGTGATGACGACTGCGGCGGACTTATTTCATACAACTATTTCTCCGGCGAGCCTGTAACAGGATTCGATGACGGAGCACCTCTCTTTGTAAGAAAGGCAACTGATAAGTTTACACTCGCCAACTTCATGAGAATGAATATCTACAGCTCACTTGCTGCTCTAAAATCTGGTCTTGATCTCATGATCAGAGAAGAAGGCGTTAAGGTGGATAAGATGTTTGGACATGGAGGCCTGTTCAAGACAAAAGGTGTCGGTCAGTCAATTCTTGCCGCGGCAATAAACAGTCCTGTTTCCGTAATGGAGACGGCCGGAGAAGGCGGACCTTGGGGAATGGCTCTTCTTGCAGCTTATATGGATCTAAAGGATGCCAATGAGAGTTTGCAGCAATTCCTTGATAACAAGATATTTGCAGGTCAGGCAGGACAGACACTTGAACCTGACAAGGCAATGGTAGAAGGCTTTGATGCATTCATGAACAGATATATGGCCGGTCTTGAGATCGAAAAGGCAGCTGTAAACAGTTTGAATTGATTATTTAGGAGGATAAAAAATGCTTGAAGATCTTAAGCAACAGGTTTACGAAGCAAATATGCTTCTTCCAAAATACGGACTTGTAACATTTACGTGGGGAAATGTCAGCGGAATCGACAGAAGGAGCGGACTATTTGTAATTAAGCCAAGCGGAGTGGATTATGAGAAGCTCACTGCTGATGATATGGTAGTAATGGATCTTGACGGAAACAAGGTCGAAGGTGATTTCAATCCTTCTTCTGATACACCTACTCACCTAGAACTCTACAAGGCATTTAGAGAGATAGGCGGTGTAGTACATACACACAGTTCATATGCTACAAGCTTTGCTCAGGCAGGAAGAGATATCCCATGTTATGGAACCACACATGCCGATTACATCTACGGATCTGTTCCGTGCCTCAGATGCCTTACAAAGGGTGAGATAGAAGATGCATATGAATCCAATACAGGACATCTTATAGTTAACGAGTTTATAAGAAGAGATCTTGATGTTACAGCAGTACCTGCTTGCCTTTGCAAGAACCATGGACCTTTCATCTGGGGAAAGGACTGTCATGAGGCTGTTCATAATGCAGTCGTGCTCGAGGAAGTAGCAAAGATGGCTATGTGGACCGAACTCATTAATCCGCAGGTAAAAGAAGCACCACAGGAGCTGATGGATAAGCATTATTACAGGAAGCATGGAGCCGGTGCATACTACGGACAAAATTAAGTGTGCACGTGAACCATTTTAGGTTGTATGTGACATATTCATGTGTTAAAATAAATACGCTTGACAATATTTGGTAGGGTACAAGCGACTTACTATTAAGAAGGAGTTAGAAAACAATGACCAATTTAGAACTTAAGCAAAAAGCGAACGAAGTTCGTAAAGGCATCGTTACATCTGTTCACAGTGCCAAGGCCGGACATCCGGGCGGATCACTGTCTGCAGCTGACATGTTCACATTTCTTTATTTTGAAGAGATGAACATCGATCCCAAGGATCCCAAGAAGGAAGACAGAGACCGTTTCGTTCTATCAAAGGGACATACGGCACCCGGTCTGTATTCCGTACTTGCAAACAGAGGATACTTCCCTGTTGAAGACCTTACAACACTTCGTAAGCTTGGTTCATATTTACAGGGACATCCCTGCATGCAGGAAACACCCGGTGTCGACATGTCTTCAGGTTCACTCGGACAGGGTATATCTGCAGCCGTGGGTATGGCTCTTGCTGCGAAGATGGATAACAAGGATTACAGAGTATATACACTCTTAGGCGATGGTGAGATTCAGGAAGGACAGGTTTGGGAGGCTTCAATGTTCGCAGGCGCCCACAAGCTTGACAACCTTGTTGTTATTGTTGATAACAACGGATTACAGATCGACGGCAAGATTGAGGATGTATGTTCACCTTATCCGATAGATAAAAAATTTGAAGCATTCAATTTCAATGTGATCAATATAGACGGACATGATTTTGATCAGATCAGAGCTGCGATGAAAGCAGCAAGAGACTGCAAGGGCATGCCCACAGCAATTATCATGAAGACGACCAAGGGCAAGGGTGTAAGCTTCATGGAGAATAATGCAGGATGGCATGGCAAGGCTCCTAACGATGAGGAGTATGCAACAGCAATGGCTGATCTTGCAGCTATAGATGAACAGTTAAAGGAGGGCAACTGATATGGGAGATAAGATTGCTACAAGAGAAAGCTACGGTAATGCGCTGGTAGCATGTGCTGAGGACTTCCCTAATCTGGTCGTTCTCGATGCCGATCTTGCAGGTGCAACAAAGACCGGTACATTTAAAAAGGCATATCCCGACAGACATATCGACTGCGGTATTGCTGAGTGTAATATGACAGGCATCGCTGCCGGTCTTGCTACATGCGGAAAGATCCCTTTTGTTTCTTCATTTGCTATGTTTGCTGCCGGAAGAAACTTTGAGCAGGTAAGAAACTCTATAGGATATCCTCATCTTAATGTTAAGATAGGTGCTACACATGCAGGTATCACGGTAGGTGAAGACGGTGCTACACATCAGTGTAACGAGGATATTGCTCTTATGAGAACAATTCCCGGAATGACAGTTATCGTTCCCAGTGATGATATTGAAGCAATGGCTGCTGTAAGGGCAGCTCTCGAGATGAACGGCCCCGTTTATTTAAGATTCGGTCGTGCAGCTGTTCCGGTTATCAATGATCGTCCTGATTACAAATTTGAGATAGGCAAGGGTGTAAAGCTTAATGACGGTGATGATGTAACTATCATAGCAACAGGAATATGCGTTGATTCTGCTATGCAGGCAGCAAAGATTCTCGAAGAAAAGGGCATCAAGGCAGATGTAATAAACATCCACACGATCAAGCCTCTTGATGAGGAGATCGTTATCGCTTCTGCAAAGAAGACAGGAAAGGTATTCACAGTTGAAGAGCACAGCGTTATCGGCGGTCTCGGAAGTGCTGTATGTGACTGTCTTTGTGCAAATGCACCTACAAAGGTTGTTAAGATAGGTATGAACGATCAGTTCGGCGAATCCGGACCTGCATCAGCTCTTGTTGAGAAGTACGGGCTTGACGGCAAGGGAGTAGCTGAGACAATACTTTCAAATATCTGATAAGTAATTTAAAAGTGGCAATCCGACGGTTGCCACTTTTTAAACGAGGAAATAGGTTTGAAGAATATACTAGCACCATCCATTTTGGCTGCGGATATAGCCAATCTGGGTGATGAGATCAAAAAGACTGCATCTGCCGGTGCGCAATATCTGCATATCGATGTAATGGACGGCGTATTTGTCCCCAGGCTCAGTTTTGGGCAGTGTGTTGTTGAGAGTATCAGGAAATGTACTGATATAATATTTGATGTTCATTTGATGATAGTCGATCCGATCAAATGTGTTGATGATTTTGCAAAATGCGGAGCCGATACCATAACTGTGCATTTAGAGGCATGCAAAGATGTAACTGCAACTCTTAAAAAGATACGTGAATGCGGCTGCAAGGTAGGTCTATCGATAAAGCCTGCAACAAAAGTAGAAGAGATCATACCATATCTTGAGTATGTAGATATGATCCTCATTATGAGCGTAGAACCGGGACTGGGCGGACAGAAGTACATGGAAGATGCTACAGGACGTATAGCAAGGACAAGAGAACTCATTAATGAGAGAGGTCTTAATGTAGATGTAGAAGTAGACGGCGGTGTATGCAAGGAAAATCTCAGGATGATCCTTGATGCGGGAGCCAATGTAATAGTTTCCGGCTCGTCGATCTTTAAGGGTGATATCACAAAAAACACTTTAGAATTTATGAAGATATTAAAAGAAGCGGAGAGAGCATAGGCTTTCTTCGCTTCTTGCTTATTGGTTCATGTAATTATCTATTCCGTTTGCTATTCCTTCGGCTATAAGATTCTGGTAATCATCTGATGCCATCTTTAGATCCTCATCCGGATTTGTCATATATCCCATTTCAACAATCGTAACAGGAACAGTGCACCAGTTAATCCCGCTCATCGTATCTGTTTCCCATACTCTTTCTTTTTTACATCCTGTTGAGGCAACAAGGGAATCCAGTACGCATGTAGAGAGCATTTTGCTCTGAGGAGCTAAAGATGCATTGTACGGATTTGAAGGTGTTTGACATATCGTCATTGCTCCGTTTGCATTAGAGTTTTCAGACCCGTTGGCATGTATGCGTATAAAAGCTGCGGCATTATTGTCATTGGCAATTTTGGCTCTTTCACTGTTGCTGATATTAACATCATTATCGGTTCTTACCATGATGACTGTATATCCTCTGGCAGTAAGTATATTCTGCAACTTAAGTGCAACCATTAGATTAAGTTCATACTCAGCAAGACCGCTGGCTACTCCGGTTGTACCGCCTGTAACCTTTGCTTTCATTTCACTCGCATCGGGGCCTATAGGCTCTTTTTCTGAATTGCCTTTTCTCTGATGACCGGCATCAATGACTATAACATTTGATGAATTTGCTGGATCATAGATCTGGACCGGTTCCTTTTTAGAAAGGGATAAGAGCTGTTCATCCGTGATCGTCTTGTCATGTCTTGGATCATGGTAAAGAGAAGTCTCATTATCAGAAACTGTACAGTTTAAGATAAAACTGTATCCTTTTTGGGTCAGTTTCTCACAAATATTCTTTAGAGATGTCATTTCATCTTGTGAGAGACCCTCATCACAGCCTATATCTATGATGATATGACTGTCTGTTTTAGAGATATATTCCTCAATATCCTCTACATCCTTATATCCACCGGTGGTCATCTCATACACATATTTATATCCGGTTATCTTATCTAGAGCATTTTCGTTGATAACAGCGCTTATATCAGCTTCTATGGCATTTCCAAAAAGCAGTTTTGAAAAATCATCACTAACCAGTGCTTTGGTTTCACTAAGATAAACCCTGAAGTCCTTATCATGTAACGGACTGTGACATATAGCTTCAAAAACAGTATCATTGTCTACCTTTGAGACGTTAACTATCTTTATATCCTCTATAACAAAACAGCCTGAAGGAAGAATGTCTGCATATCGTTTATTAAGCTCAGATAACATCATATCAAGAGCAAGACTGGCAGCGTCTTTTGGTTTCTCTGTGGGAACAGCTTTTTCAGTAACAACAGGAGATGGCAGTGACATATCTGATACAGTAGCGTTTTGAGCTACTGGCTCAATATCGACTTTCATATCATCTGATACATCTGGACCTGAACATGATACAAATATAATCATGCAGTATGTAATTGCAATAACTGTCAGTATTTTTCGCATATGCACATTTTATCACACGGAGGGCAAAATACAAAATTTTGAATATTTTATTAAAAAATATATTGACACAATACTGTTATAGGTGTATATATAACACATAAACAGTTGCAACTGTTATTGGATGTACGAAAACTAAGGGGGAGGGTTTTCGTACACCAATAGGTTTTTTATGAGGAACTACATTATGCAGTTAACACAGAATTCGGACAAACCAATCTATCAGCAGATAGCAGACAGCTTTAAAACGGATATACTTTCCGGTAAGTATGATCAGGGTGATTACCTTCCGTCAATAAGAGGGCTGGCCAAGGATCTGCGTATCAGCGTTATAACGACAATGAAAGCCTACGAGATCCTTGAAAAAGAAGGACTTGTTACCGCTGCACAGGGAAAGGGGTATTACGTGAATGCACAGAACTCTGAGATGCTCAGAGAGCAGCATTTACGAAAAGTTGAAGATTCGCTTAACGATGCGATAAATTCAGCAAAGATCGCAAATATCACTGAATCCGAACTTATTGAAACATTAAAAGCATTATATATGCTTTCACAGGAGGATGTATGAATTACACAACAGCTGTAAAAGGACAGAATCTAATTAAGGAGTATAAGAATTTCAAACTCGATATACCTGAATTTGAGATACCTCAGGGATTTGCAACAGCTCTGATAGGAGAGAATGGTGCAGGTAAGACAACACTACTCAATATGCTTTCAGGTATAAGACTCGATTTTAAGGGAGAAATCACGTATTTCGACAAGTACTCCGTAAATGAAAAGGAATCAAATCCTGAAGTAAAGAACAGCATAGGATATACCGGCCCAGGCAAGTATTTCTTGCCAACTTGGAGCGTTGGAGATATTGAGACGATAAGTGAACTGATATTTGATAACTTTAGTAAGGACAGGTTCAGGGAACTCTGTAACCGTTTAGCACTATTTGGTGATCATGATTTTGATCCTAAAAAGAAAAACGGCGATCTTTCAGACGGAACAAAGATGAAACTGATGCTGGCGACAGTACTTGCAAGAGACACAAATCTTCTGATACTTGATGAGCCTGCTTCACCTCTTGATCCACTCATGAGAGATGTACTCAATTCTATGATCGGAGACTATATCAATAAAGGAGAAGGAAATCATACAGTATTCTTTTCAACGCATAACGTAGCAGATATGGAGAGCATTACTGATTATGCGATCATCATGGAGCACGGTCAAATTGTTGAAAAAGGATTCGTAGATGAACTAAAGGAAAAATATATTCTTGTAAAAGGTGACGCAGAAGATACAGAAGCTGCCAAGAATATCCTTTATTCCATAACTGTTAATCCATACGGGTTTGAAGGGATCTGTCTTTCACAAGATCTTGATAAGCTTGCTGGTATGAACCTTACAAGAGAAACACCTTCGCTATATCAGATAAGTATTGCAGTAATGAAGAAGAATACAAGGATGGTAATCTGATATGTTAAAAACTCATAAAGCAGTAGTAGGAAGAAGATATTTCAACATTACAAATATTATTGTGCCATTGGTATTTATGATCTTCGGATTGATTTACAGATCGTTTATAGGATTTGTATATGCTGAGATATTTCTGTTTGTTCAGGCATGGCTGATGATATATGAGATTTCGACAGAATACTTTGGTTACGGAGCAATATATCGAAAGAACAATTTCGGCATGGAATATCTAAAAACTTCTATAAATGGAATGAATCTCGTAAAAAAGAGCATGCTTTCTGATTCGATACTACGAATAGTAAGAACGATAGCTTATACACTGATACCGGGAATACTAGTATCAAGATCAGTTGATGATCCCAAGGCATTAATTGTATGTGCGCTTACTCTTGCAAATGTAAGTGTATGGTCGGTAAGTTTTACCAGATACGTTACAATGTACGGATTCTTAATAATGACATCAGCTCCTTTTTTCGTCGTGGGACTGACAATCGATGTTCTGTGTATAAATAAGTTGATTAATGCGGTATCAGTGATGATCGCGTTGATAGTGCTATTAGCATGCGGTGTTATATTTACACAGCTCTTTGCTTCAAAAAAGATAAAGGAATCATATAAGGATCTTATGTAATTGATGGGGGATTTAGAATGAAAGATATGATAAAATTCTTAAAGCTTTGCAAATACAGCTTCAAATTCAAGACGAATTGTATATTTCTGATTATATTTTTCATCATTGGAGTGATCAATGAGGTAGTTACAAAGGGTACTCAGTACCTGGGGGGATTTTATATAGTTTTAACAAGCATATATCTGTTTCAGTTTGTAATGAGCCTTTCAATGTCAGATATGATACAGTCATCAGGCATTGGGAGAAGGATACAGCTAGATATGCCGGTTAAGCTTAATGGATTTCTCTCAATAGTACTTTATACGCTGTTGATAGTATTCAGACTAAGTATGGCAAGGATACATCCGGAGTATATCGTTGACAATACATCATCTTTACTGATGATAGATATCATGTTTTTTTTACTTTTTATATATACCGGATTTGTATATAAGTACTTTATAGTCTCGATCCTGGTATTCTGTTTCACGTTTGCTTTTATCACTACAGGCATGAATATAATGAATTCGTTAGATATATTTAGCAAAGTGTCATTAAATGATGTAGTGATATTCGGATATATTGTCATCATAATCGGTGTCATCCTTCAGTATTTGATATGCAAGATCCTGATTAGAAAGCCTATTTCACAGCGTGCTTTCAGGGGTGTATTCAAAGATGCAAAATAATGAAATTAATTGTTGAATAATACCACAAGATATGGTATTATAGCCTAAATGCGGGAGGCTATATTGTGAGACTGATTGAGACAAGCCACAATTTAACAAGAACATGATAACAGACGATGGGAATTTTATTCTCATCGTTTTTTTATGAAAGGGATAAGGATTATGAGACATCTAATGAATCCACTGGATTTTACGGTCGAAGAGCTTGATAAGCTTTTTGATCTGGCAAATGACATGGAAAACAACAGAGACAAGTATGCTGATGTTTGTCATGGAAAAAAGCTTGCGACCTGTTTTTATGAGCCAAGTACTAGAACGAGATTGAGCTTTGAATCGGCAATGCTAAACCTTGGAGGAAGTGTACTTGGTTTTTCATCAGCTGATTCATCAAGCGCAGCAAAGGGGGAGAGCGTATCTGATACGATACGTGTAATATCTTGCTATGCGGATATATGTGCTATGAGACATCCCAAAGAAGGTGCTCCGATGGTAGCTGCCGGAAGATCGAAAATACCGGTCATCAATGCGGGTGACGGGGGACATCAGCATCCGACTCAGACGCTGACGGATCTTTTGACGATAAGAAGCCTAAAAGGAAGGTTAGGGGGATTTACGATTGGATTGTGCGGAGACCTTAAATTCGGCCGAACAGTACATTCGTTAATAGAAGCACTTGCCAGATATGAAGATATTAAATTTATCTTTATATCACCTGAGGAACTCAAGGTACCGGATTATATAACAGAGATGCTAAAGAGCAAGAACATAGGCTATGAAGAAGTGATAAGTCTGGATAAAGTTATGCCTCAACTTGATCTTTTGTACATGACAAGAGTTCAGAGAGAAAGATTCTTCAACGAGGAAGACTACATAAGATTGAAAGACTTCTATGTACTCACAAAGGAGAAGATGAAATCAGCAAAGGAAGATATGCTTGTTCTTCATCCCTTGCCCAGAGTAAACGAGATAAGCGTAGAGATAGACGATGATCCGAGAGCAGCATATTTCAAACAGGCTCAGTACGGAGTTTATGTCAGAATGGCACTCATATATACACTGCTTGGTTTGGGAGGTGATATAGCATGTTAAATGTAGGAAAGATAGAAGAAGGATTTGTACTCGATCACATAAAGGCAGGTCAGAGCCTGTCAATATATCATCATCTTCAGCTTGATACCAGAGACTGTACGGTTGCGATGATAATGAATGCCAAATCAGACAAGATGGGCAAAAAAGATATCTTAAAGGTTGAATGCGATATCGAAGATCTTAACCTTGATGTACTGGCTGTTATAGACTGCAATATAACTGTAAATGTGATAAAGGACGGCGAGATAGTACAGAAAAAGGAACTTACACTTCCTAAGGAGATTCAGAGAGTATTCAAATGCAAGAATCCAAGATGTATCACATCAATTGAACAGGAACTCCCTCATATTTTCTTCCTTTCTGATGAACAGAAGGGACTCTACAGATGCAAGTACTGCGAAGAGAAATTTGACAAGAGAAGTCTCGGAAGTGTAAAAATCCTTTAAGATGTGGTATTATATTAAAAGAATACCAAGTAGAAGGAGGGGCTGATTAATGGGATATGTAGAAAGAAAGAGATGGTTGTTTTTAGGATTACCCTGGACATTCACAAAATATACGATAAATGATGATGTACTGACCATAGATTCGGGATTTTTCAAGACATACGAGAATGATTGCTATATGTACAAGATCACAGATGTGGAACTTGAAGTAAGTCTGATGGAGAAGATATTTAAGCTTGGTACTATAAAGTGCATAACAGGTGACAAGACCCATCCGATCCTTTTGATTGAACACATCAAGAATTCAAAAGAGATAAAGAATTTCATTCTTGAAGAGTCGGAAAAAGCTAGGATAAAGAGACGTACCGTTAATATGCAGGATATCGGCGGAATCGATCTTAATGAAATGGGAATGGATGTTGACGAGTTAGGATAAAGGACAAAGGGCTGTGCCGCTGCACAGCCCTGTTTTGATTTATATGAATTATACACAGGCTCTGCAATACATAGAATATATAAATACTCTTAAAGGCTCTGTACTGGGACTGGACAGTATCAGAACTCTTTGTGATGAACTGAATAATCCTCAGGATGATCTTAAGTTTGTACATATCGCCGGTACAAACGGCAAAGGATCTACCCTGGCTTTTACCTCGACTATTCTAACAGAATCCGGCTATAGAGTGGGAAGATACATATCACCTACGATAAGAGAATACAGAGAACGATTTCAGATAAATGGCATGATGATATCTCAGGCAATGTTTTGTGAACTCTTGGAAGAAGTAAAAAATGCCTGTGACAGATTATGTGAAAAAGGATATGAACATCCGACGGCTTTTGAGATCGAAACTGCACTTGCTTTTTTATATTTTGAAAGAAAAAAATGCGACATCGTAGTACTGGAAACAGGCATGGGCGGGACTGATGACGCGACAAATATAGTAAAGACTACAGTTTTATCCATATTAGCTTCCATATCCATGGATCATATGCAGTTTTTGGGAGATACACTTGATAAGATAACGCTCAAAAAATGTGGAATAATAAAACCTAGCGTACCTGTAGTATCAGCAAAACAAAAAGAGGAATCTGAAATAGTAATAAAGCAAGTATGTATAAAAAACGCCAGCCCACTTACGATTATAGATAAAAAAGATCTTTCCAACATAAAGTACGGGCTTACAAAGCAGAGCTTTATGTATAAAGGCAATAGATATGAGATAAAGCTTGCCGGCACTTGGCAGCCTGATAACGCAATTCTCGCAATTGAAGCTGCAAACATATTAAAAGAAAACGGTTTTTCAAAAATATCAGAAGAGAGCATACAAAAGGGGTTGATTAAGACTGAATGGCAGGCACGTTTTCAAGTCCTTAAAAAGAAACCTTTATTTATAATTGATGGAGCTCATAACGAGGATGCTGCCATAAGACTTCGCGAAAGCATTGACAGATATTTATCTGATAAGAATAAGATATACATAATGGGTATGTTTAGAGATAAGGAAGTAGATAAGGTAGTTAGCACCATTGTTAAAGACGGCCTAATGGTGTTTACATGTCAGACTCCAAATAATGCCAGAGCATTAAGGAGTGTTGAATTAGCAGATATTGTGAAAAAGTATAATAATAGAGTCACATGCTGTGATTCTGTTGATGAAGCCGTTGAATTTGCTACGTCAATGTGTGATGAAAACAGTGCAATAATTGCCTGTGGTTCTCTCGCATATCTTGGAAGGATATTAGATATTTATCAGTCATAATGTATTACATCAAGATATGATCTTAAACTGCATATATCGCTACGCTTTTTATTGATAAGCACCTTGTTAATGCGGTATAATTTTATTAAGTTTTGAAAGTCAAGCAGTCCCTTTGGACATGCTTGGCATGAAGGTTAGAAGGATTGAATAATAAAAGATGAATAATAGCGCATTAAGAGATTGTTTTGCTGATTCTGCCGTAAATCTCGGTCGTCAGCAGGAAATCGATCTTGCGAGGGCTATACCGGTTTTTTTTCTACCGGCGGTCCACACTGTTATCGAATGCACGCCTGTTGAACGTATATATGACCCGATCCCCTTTTTCTTTAATATAGTAATAGGGCAGCCTTTCGGTGCGCCTATGTTTATATTTGCAATGGGAGCATGCATTCATTTTTCGCGTTGCAAGGACTCTGTAATTCTGATGAAAAGAGGACTTGCGCTTTTTATAGGCGGCTTTCTGCTTAATTTTTTGAGATTTTTTATACCATATATGACGGGCTATGCTCTGACAGGAGATCATGCAAAATTCATCACACCTTTATGGTATCGAGTTTTTGGAAATGATATCCTTCAGTTTGCAGGTCTGTTTTTTATTTTACTGGGAATATTTTTACATTTTAATCTGTCGAATCGAAAAATTCTTATCATCGCTGCAGGAATGTCGATATTTGGCTCGCTTGTAAGGCATGTTGATCTTAATAATCCTGTTCTTAATATAGCTCTTGGTCACATCATAGGCACCCAGGACAGTGCTGGACTTATCATGTCTGATTTCCCTATCTTTAACTGGTTTTTTGTACCGGCATGCGGATATGTGTTTGGTGAGCTTTTAACAAGGATGAAAGATAAGGACAGATTCTACAGGATTTTCACTCCGATTCCTTTGATCTTATATACTATCTTTTGCATTGTTGAATATATATTCAGCTTTGGACAGATGGACAGTGGTGCTACACTGGTCGAGAGCGAGAACTGTTATTATCATCTGCTCTGGTATGATGCATTTACTCTTGTGATATTTGCAGTTAGTATCCTGGGAGTCTATCATATGCTAATGAAGACCTTACCTGAATTCCTTAAACGCTTTATCTTAAGTTTGAGCAGAAATATTACACGTGTTTATATTATCCACTGGTTCTTTGTTGTGATGCTTACAAATGTAGTTCTTTATTCTGTGAGAGGAACACAGGAACTGCCTATCGGATGGACGCTTCTTTTATCAGCAGCGATATTTATGATCACATATCCGTTATCTCTTTTATTTGAAAGAGTCATGCAGAGAAGAAGAGAGGCAAAAGCATGAAGCAGGGTGGAATACGTAAAAAAGTATTAAAGTGGTTGTTTGTATTCGAAGCTGTTATGGTCATTTTGGTTGGGGCGATGACAGGATTTCGATATTATAACAATACGATAAACGAATACAACGCAATGGTATTCGGTTATCTGCATACTGCATCTGAACTGATAGACGGCGACAGGATCCAGAACTATATTGATACCGGGACAACTGATGATTACTATGATGAGATACTCAATTATCTTACAGTAACAAGGGATAATACGGCACTTAGACTGTTCTATGTTTTTGTGCCTTATGAAGATGATCTTGTCTATGTATGGCAGACTGATGATAATCCATATGACTGGCTTGGTCTTCATGAGAACTATATGGATGGAGGTAAGGAGACAAGAGTTGAGACTTTTCGCAAAGATCCTATCGAAAAGATCAGTTTCTATCGTGACCCGACATATGGAGACATTGTCTGTGGATTTTATCCCATATTTGACAGTAACGGTGAACCTGTGGCTCTTGTGGGATTAGATCTTGCGACTTCGGATATAAGGAGCAATATAACAGCTTTTGTAATAGCTATCATCATTATAATTCTGGCTGGATCTTTGATAGCAGGAAGGCTATATTATTCATTCTTAAGTAAACAGGTAGTAAGTCCTATAAGACATTTGAATGATGTTGCAAAGAACATCACGACAAATCTTGAGAATGATACAACACCCCAAATCGATATTCATACTCAAGATGAACTTGAAGAACTCTCAGGCTCATATCTTAAGATGTACAACGATATCAAGGGATATATCGCAGAAAATGCTGTAATCAGCGCTGAAAAAGGACGAATAGACGGCGAACTTGAAGTAGCGGCTCAGATACAACTTGATATGCTACCGCGAAATAATCCCGCTTTTCCAGAGCATAAAGAGTTTGATCTTTATGCTACTATGACTGCGGCAAGAGAAGTTGGCGGAGATTTCTATGATTACTTCTTTGCAGATGAAACTCATCTGGTCCTTGTTATCGCTGATGTAGTAGGAAAGGGAATCCCTGCTTCGATATTTATGGCAAAAGCCATGACATCAATAAGGACTAGAGCCATGCTTGGAGGAACTCCCTCTGAAATACTAGCTGATGTCAATTATCAGATGTGTGAGCGCAATGAAGCAAATCTATTTTTCACAGCTTGGATTGCTATAATCGATACTTCAACGTGGAAAGGGCTTGTAGCTAATGCCGGTCATGAGAATCCAATGGTTAAAAGAAACGGTTATATGTTTGAAGAGTCTGTTTATCAGCATTCAATGCCGGTAGGCTCGTTCGAAGGAATATCATTTAAACAGCATGAATTTGAACTTCATCCAGGTGACAGCATCTTTGTATATACAGATGGTGTAGCAGAAGCGACCAATAAAGATGATGAACTTTTCGGCACAGAAAGGTTGAAAGAAACACTAAACAGCGAACAGGATTCGTCACCCGAAAAGATAATTGAAAATGTAATGAACGGCATAAAGAATTTTGTAAAAGATGCTGAACAGTTTGATGACATTACAATGATGTGCATTAGATATAACGGAGAATGATCATGCATTACATATCAGATTATATCGATCTAACAAATGAAAACAAACCATATGAGTCTGAAAAAGAACACAGAGAGGATTATCTGCGTTTATTTGAGTATATTCTTGAGGAATATATCAATGCCAGGTCTATTGCCGGTGAAAAGTATTACACTCCGGGCATTATTCTTACAGATGAACAGGCTGAATATTATTATGAAACCAGACCGATCAACAGAAAATCTAGTGTATATAACCAGGAACTGGCAAATGAAGTATCTAAGGCAAGAGATTTCATAAAGAAAAGAGAAGAAGCTACAAAAGATGAAGTACTCCTTCCGATAAAGAAGATCCGTGAAGAGTTTGATCTGACTTTCTTAGAAGAATTGGCATTACTTACAGCCCTTGCTCTAGCAGTTGATGTAAATCGAAGAAATCTGTATGCATATATAGCTAATGATGCTATGCTAAAGTATCCGACGGCTGGGATCCTTTACAGTCTCTACAGCCTTATAAACGAAGAAGCTGATATTTCTATATTTGAAGAGCTTTGCAGTACTGACGGAAAGATGAGAGTGTGTTTCTTCAAGAAAACAGACAGTTCAAAGATCTCATCTATAATGGATGAACCGATAGTTTTGAGAAGTGATATTCTTGGATACTTATTGGGGAAAAAGATAAGTGAAGATATACCTTTTTGTGATAGATATTACTATGATGAGCCGGATTTAGAAGTTTTTTCAAAGACCAAAGAATCATTTCCATCTAGTAATGAGAACTCATTGATTTACATCGAAAGCAAAGATCCACTTGATGTACCTGCTTTTTTGGAAATGAGCGGATATAAAAATATACTGATCCTTGATTTGGACATTCTTCAAAAGGATATAGATAAAAACGGGTATGCATCTAATCAAGGGGCAATCGCACTCAGACTGGGTAGATTGATAGTCGACCTTAAACTACAAAGTGGAAATCTGTGTATTAAGACTGGGGAAAAGACTGATTATAATATACTGAATTCGGTAATATACGTATTGAGGAAATATATCAATGATCGAAATCTATTTATATTCGGAAATGATAAGGCTCCTCAGTATATAATTTCTGGTAAGAATACTATATACGTATTTAAATTGCCTTACCCGGATGTTGAAGAAAGAGAAAAGCTCTGGAATTATTTCCTATATCAAACAGGTTTGAAACTAGCGGATAATCTTTCCGTATCAGATCTTGCAGATTGCTATGAATTATCACTTAATGGAATACATCAGATTGTAGACCGCGTTCAAAAGCAGGTTTTATGGTCTGGACAAGATGAGATAGAAAAGAGTGATCTTAAAGAACAGCTCTTTGCATATGGTGACAGTGGACTTTCAATACTTGCTACCTTCATACCATCAACATTTACATGGGATGATCTTCAGATAGATTCAGCCCAAAGAGATATTCTTATGGTGGCCTGTGAACGATTCAGACACAGAAGACGAATCGAGAGCAAATTGTGGAAAGCCGAAAGAGGAGCATACGGGAACGGAGTATCGGTTTTATTGTGTGGACCGCCCGGAACAGGAAAAACACTGGCTGCTCAGGTCGTGTCAGAGGAACTTCAACTACCATTATACAGGATAGATGTATCTCAGATTTATTCCAAGTACCTTGGAGAAACACAGAAGAATCTCGGAGAAGTATTTGATCAGGCAAAGAAAACAAACGCAATACTCTTTTTTGATGAAGCAGATGCACTTTTTTCAAAGCGAACGGATGTAAATGATTCACATGATAAATATGCGAACGCGGAAACAGCATATTTACTTCAAAAGATAGAATCGCATAGCGGTATGGTACTCCTTGCAACAAATCTTTTCCAGAACTTTGATACGGCATTTGTTAGAAGACTCACTTATGTCGTGAGATTTAGCAAGCCGGATGAGAATACAAGACTTGCGCTATGGAAATCGATACTTCCAGAGACAATGAAGATAGCAGATGATCTGGATTACGAATTCTTTGCTGAGAATTTTGATCTGTCAGGAAGCAGTATCAAATCGATACTTTATTCTGCTATGTATATGGCTGCAGCACAAGATAGAGAATTGACTAATAAGGATATCGTTTATGCTATGAAATTCGAGGAAGAAAAAAAGGGAGTATTGAACGATACATCTAAGTTTGGTAGATATTCAGTGTATTTATTTCAATGAGAAGGAGAGAATATGCTCGGTTTATTAGAGGATTTGGAACTACAAGTTGATTTAGCTGACTCTGGAATGAAGATTGATGACGAAGCAATGCTAAGGGTACCTTCACAAGACGATATTTCTTTGGATGTAGATAAAGGAGATTCTGGCACAGATCATATTGTCGAACAGCCAGTAAGTGATTCTGCTTTAGCTACTGCTCATATTGCTGTGGAACAAACGAAGCGTCAGTTAAGGGGGATGAAGAGAAAATTTGCATTAACAACTCTAAGTGATCCTGATGAATTAAAAAATGTAAAGATTGCTATTGATCTTTTGAAAAATGCTATGAAAGAAACAATACCTCAGGATGATGACTCGTTTAAACTTGGGTTGGGCAATGTTGTTCAAGCTTATCAATCGTTGATAGAAAGCTGTAAATCTTACGAAGCTTTTTTGAATAGCCGCAAAATACTGTTTAGACAGGATAAACTCATGAGGGAAATGATACAGCAGATTGTTCAGCAGAGCATAGCTGAACAAACAGCATTTCTAACGGTAGTAGGTCAAGATTACTATTCTGGGATAAGATACGCAGGAAAAGATTGGACCGATGTACTTTACGCAGTAAGAGCTATACGTTTAGATGAAGCTGATCTTAAAAGCGCAGGAGCAAACACATCAGAGTTACGAAGAATAGACAATCCTGACAAAACTGTTAGTTTTGTAAAAATGGAAGAAAAAACGATATCTAGAGTAAGCAATCAAGATGAATCAGTTACAATTGAAGTTCTAAATATGTTTGCTGAAATAGGGGATGCAAAAAGACAAAAATTTATTGAAGACATTTTGAAGAATAAAGAATCATTTGATCATATAAATGATCTTGTTCAAAGTATGATACGTCGTTTCTCTGGACCTACGCCAGATACTAAGAAAGATTTCGTAGATTTCTTCAAAGGATTATATAAAGATTCGGCTGGGGAAGTGATGGGGGACTTATTTGAAAGTTTTTTAGGTTTTGCTTTTCGAAAATTCATGGAGCGTTCAGTATCATTGATGCCAGGTCTAATAGATCCTGGCAGCGTGATCTCTGATCGTAATGTATCAACTACTAGAGTAGCAGAAAGACTTGGTGTTGGTGATTTGGTAGCAAAATCTAGGACAGTATTGGTAAAACGAAAAGATGGGAGATTTGCGAAAGCAAATTCCATGGAAGGCGTAACGGGAACTAATGTTATGAATATAAATGAGCTAAATGATAAATTGAATAGTGATTGGAAAAGCTATAAGGTCAGATTTGCGGGGAAGGCAATTAGGCAGTTATTGGATCTACAAATTCTAGATTTGATATGTGGACAAGTAGATAGAAACTGGGGGAATATTATGGCTACTTGTCAATTGATTAGTGAATTATCTGAATGTGTAATTGAAGAAATTAAGGGTATAGATAACGATCTTTCGTTTGGACAATTAGACAAAGAAGTAGTACATCGTAGGGCGGGAACAATAATAGGTAAAACCTTAGGGTTGTACGAAGATGACACAAATAGAGTTTCCGTACCTTTCATTTCTAGAAGCTTCTATGAGAGGATTATGAGTAAAGGGATGAGAAAGATTCTGGAAATAGATCAATTGGATCTGCGAACTGATGATGAAATAGCTTATTTACAGTATAGGTTTGATGAAGTTAGGGATAAGATTGAATATATGGTTAGTACACATAGAATGTGGATTATAGATGATGAAAAAGAATTTTTATATATGGTTCATGAGCTAGCTGGTAATGATTTAGCTGAGAACTATTATTCGCGAATTTTACGATCGTTTAATGAACGATAATATGTTAATGACATAGATGATTAACGGATAAGAATCATTGCTAACTTGTTGATTATATATATGTTTTAAAGGTGAAAGATGAAAAAACATACTGGAATTAGAAATCAAATACAAAAACCACTCATCATATTCATAGTATTGCTTATCCTATGTTCAGCGATATTGAGTATTATATTGGTTTTCGGAGTGAGTTATAAAGTTGCAATGAAAAGAGCAGCGGATCAGACAAGAAGTGTTGCCACTCAGATGGAAAAGTATAAAGCACTCCCCAGCCTAATATCATACTGGTATGATCACAGGGATGATCTAGACAAGATATATGACAGCAGACAGATTACTGTCATGGAAGAGGAATTTAGAGATCTTTATCCGCAGTACGTTCTTATAACAGATGTGACAGATGAAGAATTTGATTCAATGCCTGAGGACGATAAAAGGCTGTACGCAGAGATATGTTATGGAAGGATGTCAGAAGAGTACGACAAGATTAAACGAAGCTACAGACCTCAATACTTGTATAGCTGTCTGGTAGTAGGTGATACACTCTATTTTATGATCACCGGTACTACTGAAAGTGAAGGCAGAATATCTCAGGGGGGTGAACTATTTGAACTTGGAAGTACTGTTCCATATATTAAGGGAACATGGCCGAATCTAGATAAGTTTTTGGATAATTTCACTTCCGGCCAGATAGGAAAAGGATCTGATCTTGACAGTGGTAGAGATGCCGCATTTTCGTGGTACGCAATAGATTGCGGTGAAACTGGACTTGTATTTCTGGGAGCATCCGAAACATATGTTGATGTTGCAAAGCAGTCTCTGCCTACATTTGGTTTTCTATTGGCACTGATATTATTGGCTTTTGTCTGTCTTGAAATATGGGTAATGAGATTACTAAAGACAAATGTTGTTAGCCCGGTTGAACGCGAAGAAAATGTAATAGTTGATTACATGGAAAACAAGAATGCACAAAGTGCGTCAGAGAGCTTGCGAAATATTAAATCTGGGAACGAACTTGAAGCGCTTGCAAATAACTTTGCATCAATGATAGAAGATCTTCAGCATTACATTGAAGAAATTCGTTCTGTTACAGCTGAGAAAGAGAGAATGGGCGCAGAACTGAATGTCGCGAGACAGATTCAGTACAACATACTTCCGCATATATTTCCTCCTTTCCCGGACAGAGATGAATTTGAACTGTATGCATCTATGGAACCTGCAAGAGAGGTCGGCGGAGATTTCTATGACTTCTTTATGATCGATGACGACCATATTGCTCTTGTTATAGGTGATGTTTCTGGAAAAGGCGTACCGGCTTCATTGTTTATGGCAATATCAAAAACGATTATAAGAAATATTGCGAGCCTTAATAAATCTCCTGGCGAGATATTTGATATTACAAACAATGCCTTGAGCAATGGTAATGACGAAAACATGTTTGTTACGGCATGGCTGGCTATTATAAATCTTAGAACAGGAGATGCTGTTTCTGTTAACGCGGGTCATGAACATCCAGTGATCAGACGTGTGGGAGGTTTATATGAAAAGGATATATACAGCCACGATATAGTAATGGGTGTAATGCCTGATATAGATTCATATACAGAAAGAAGCTTTAAGCTCAATCCCGGAGACAGTCTGTTTGTATATACAGATGGCGTACCGGATGCAACGGCTTCAAACGGAGATTTCTTCTCTGAAGACGGCATGATGAAAGCACTAAATGAGATACCTGAAGCATCTTCAGAGGAAACGGTAAATCATATGAGAACAACAATTGAAACATTTGTTGGAGACGCTGATAGGTTTGACGATGTAACGATGATAAGCTTTAAGTATTTTGGTACAAAAAACAGTTGATGAAGAACAGAATATATAGAAACGAACTTTTATATTTTTCGTGGGATACTTTTTCTCATGTCATGCGAATGACTATAAAACTTAAAGAAGATATAGATGCTGATATATTGAATGATGCAGTTCAGTCTGCATCTAAACGATATCCGTATTTCTGTATTAAGGCTGTAAGACATGATGAAGACTACGATATTTTGAATAATGATCTTCCTATAGTTGTTAAGAAAGGTAAAGATGCTCTTGCACTTGGAAGCAAAGAAGCAAATTTCCATTTCTGGGCTGTAAGTTATGATGGATGCGAAATAGTATGTGATGCATCTCACAATCTGACAGATGGTTACGGCACAACAGAACTATGCAAGACCATTGTATATCTTTATCTGAAAAAGAAAACAGGAAAAGATCTTAAACCGGACAATATCAGGATACCAGGTGAGGATTTCCTTTTAAATGAACAAGTTGATCCTTATTCATTGATGGATCTTGAAAATGCAGTGGCTCCATTAACACAGACTAAGCATGCAGTTACATTTGTACCGGATAAAAGATATGCAACAGATGAGAGACGCATGAACTATGTTATGAGAGTATCTGTTGAAGATACTATGCATGTAGCTAAAACACAGGATGGATCTCCGGCAGTCGTACTTGCATATTTTGTAAAAGAAGCTATTAAGAAACTGTTTCCTGACAGACATGGAAAGACTATTGTATGTGGAATCCCTCATTCGTTCAGGCATATGAATGATCTTAAGCATAACTCATTTAATGATTCTGTAGTTCTTAGTCTTGTATATGATGACAGGATTGAAGCGATGGATGTTGATAAGCAGTTTACATGTTCAAGAGGAAGGATATCGCTGCAGACTGATCCTGAGAATATACTTTATACATTGCATAACAGAGCGCTTTTTGCAGAATCGCTCGATGAACTGCCAACCATAGAATCAAGAAGACAGGCCTGCAAAGACAGTGTTGAAGTGATCATAAAGAATCCTGAGACTGCAGCGGTAAGCTATGTGGGACAGACTAAATGGGGAAGCATAGAAGAGTATATAGAAGGAATTTCATTCTATTGCGGAGCACTTAGTGCACCTGTTCTTATTGAGGTTTTGACATTAAACGGCTGGTTTTATATGACCATGATGCTCAACCAGACTTCTGATAGATTTGCTGAAACTATTGTTGATATACTTAATGAAAACGGAATCAGGTCTGAGTATCTGTATAGCTTTGACAACATTTTGTGTACTGTAAGGTTCTGATATGTCTTTTGAATATTTTGACTCGGCAAGAATTTTTTCATATACACTGGCGGCACTTGATCTGGCATTGATACTTCAGCTTGTTCAAATGTCTTTTGCTGTATGGTCTGATTCTTATATAAGCAAAAGAGAACGACGGATACTGCTTATAATAAGTCTTTTAGTTCTTTCTCTTATTATCCAGGGACATCTGGATTTTTTGATCGGCATAGATGTTTTCGGTTCGAATAAAGCTTTTCTTGCGACCGTAGTATCCGTATACGGATATATATGCCGGCCGATAGTAATAGTTCTTTTCATATTGATGACAGATCAAGCAGGTCGAATTATGCCTGCATGGATTCTGTGTGGCATAAATGCGGTTATTCATATGACTGCATTTTTATCATCTATAGCCATATCGTTTGACAGTAGCGGAAGATTTCACAGGGGACCGTTAGGCTATACATGTTTTGTCATCAGCTTTATCCTTTTAGTCTATCTTCTTATCTTATCTGTAAGGATTTTCAAAAGTAACAGAAATATAGAAATGTTCATTCCGCTATTTATAACTGCTGTGATCTTTATCACATGCGGTATCGATCTTACTACGGCTGCAAGTCTTCCTGTGTCGTTTTTGATGTGTGCCATTACAAGCGGCAGCGTGTTCTATTATCTATGGCTGCATTTGAAGTTTGCAAGAGAGCATGAAAGGTCGCTGCTTGCTGAATCAAGGATTCAGATAATGATGTCTCAGATACAACCCCATTTCCTTTACAATACTTTGGCATCAATACAGGCTTTATGTGCCACTGATCCTCCCAAAGCAGCAAAAACCGTTGAAATGTTTGCTGATTATCTAAGGCAGAATCTTGAATCTTTGGGGGATAGCGAACTAATACCCCTAAACAAGGAACTGGAACACAGCAGGATCTATACTCAGATAGAGCTGCTGATGTTTCCTATGATAAAAATTGAATACAAAATTAATGACAGCTCCTTTATGCTTCCTGCTCTTACCATTCAGCCTTTAATTGAAAATGCGATAAGACACGGAGTAAGAGGAATAAAAGATCCCAAAGTTACAGTTTCTACATTTAGAAATGATGATCATCATATCGTCGTTATAGAGGATAACGGAAGGGGATTTGATTCTTCAGATCCTGCAAATACAGGTGGAAAACATATAGGTATCAGAAATGTAAGGGAGCGCTTGGAAAAGATGTGCTTAGGAAGTCTGGATGTATTTAGCTCTCCGGGCAAGGGATGCAGAGTAACGATCAAGATACCTGTCAAAAAAGAATTATAGATTTTGGAGGAATGAAATGAAGGCAATCTGTGTAGATGACGCAGCGCTGATACTTGAACATACTATTTCACAGCTCAAACAGATAAGCTCCATAGACAGTGTTGAAGGGTTTACACATCCCAATGATGCACTGGAGTATGTAAAACAAAATCCGCTAGACATAGCTTTGCTTGATATCGATATGCCTGATATGAACGGTATAGCACTGGCTGCAAAGATAAAAAACATACAGCCAAAATGTGCTGTGATATTTTTAACAGCATATGCTGAATATGCAGTTGAGGCATTTGCAATTCATGCTTCCGGATATTTGATGAAGCCGGTAAGCTTGGAACGCCTTAAGGAAGAGATAGATTATAGTATAGCGGGAGCAAAAACTCTGCCTTCTTCTCATATAACAGTCAGAACATTCGGTAATTTCGATATTTTAGTTGATGGTGAAACGGTATCGTTCGGAAGATCAAAGGCAAAGGAACTCTTAGCTTATTTGATAGACAGAAACGGAGCAAGCATTAAGAGGGCTGAGGCATTTGCTGTTTTATGGGAAGACGGTGTATATGACTATTCAATGCAGAAGCAGCTTGATGTTATCATAAGGAGTCTGAGGTCAACGTTAAAGAATTACGGGATAAGCGAGATATTTGAACTAAAGAAATCAACACTCAGAATTCACCCCGAACTCATTGACTGTGACCTGTACAGATTTCTTAAAGGAGATACCGATGCAGTTAGTACTTATAGGGGAGAATATATGAATCAGTATTCATGGGCGACCCTTGGAGAAGCGGATCTAAGCAGAAGATTCAATGAACTGATGAATTAGCATAGACTTGTGACAGTTTTGTGACAGATGAATTGATATTATAGTAGCTGTGAGCGGAGGTTTACTGTGGTTTTTGTTAAGCAGATAGCATCAAACAATATGGATGTATTCATTCCATTTATACCGAAGATACTTTTCAGACAGTATATTGAAGAGAAAGATATGCTGTTTTACGGCATTTCTACCGATGGTGAAGCAATCGGCACGGTAGTGCTTCGTGAAGGAGGCGATACTGCAGAGATCCTTTACATGTATCTTTTGCCTGTTCATAGAAGGCTGGGATATATGGACAAGGTTTTTGCTGATATAATGTTCGATCTTCGTGATAAAGGCTTCTCACGTCTTACAATGGACTATCTGCCGGGAGAATATCCCAATATAGGCCGCATCAGTTCAAGATTCTCATTTACAGAAAACAAGAGTGACAGAGCATATTTCAGATTTGATGTTGAACAGATAAAAAAATGCAAGGTCATGGATTATAAGCCACAGGGAATAGTAAGACTCAGAGCACTTCCTGAAGCTTTAAGACAAGAATTATACAGACAGGTAAAGAACAAGGGATACGACATGAGGACAATAATGGCAGACAAAGCAATGCTAGCCTCTGTCGAGGAGCATTCTCTTGTATATATGGAAAGAGAAAAGCCCATGGGACTTGTACTTGTACAGGATATGAAGAATCTTGTTATCGAGGATACAACGATATCATTTGGAAGAGTTTTTCCTCATGAATCTGCGGCTGATATAGCACTTATATTTGTAGGATCTACACAGATCAAAGTTCCGCTTTATCTTATAAGTGCTCTTTGCAGAGAGATACTTACCGAATATCAGAATAATGATGTTATAACGGGATATTTCCCGGATGGACATCTTACCAAGCTTCTTGAAGGAACGTTAGGAATAAAGGGAATGCATGAGATGACAGCAGTGCTTTCACTTGATTGTTTGGAGAAATACGATGAGTGATTTTAAAGAGAAGATCAAAAACAGAGAAGACAGCTTAAAGCAGACCGTAACTCAGGTTATCGGTGATCTGAATGCTCAGAATAATTTAAATGATGTCAACAGAATCACGTATGATGATGCGTTTTTATCAAGTGAGATTAGCGAGCAGGAGTATTTCAGGAAAGTATATAAGTATCAAAATAAAAAGCTACTTGATGATATTGAGATCAATGCGCCTAAAGATTATCAGGAGAAGGATTTTGTCATCCAGGAAAGAAAATACGGATATTTTGCAAAAAAAGGCCGTATAAAGAGCGCAAAAAGCCAGAAAGAAAACTGGAAGACTGCGGTTAATGCTCTTAAGGAAAATGTTCAAAACGAAAGATACGGATTTGAATTAACAGATAGCATCAATGAAGACACCCAGGACTTCATGTTGAGTACTAAAAGACTCATGGCTATCGAAAATAAGAAAAGAGAACTGGTCTCTTCGATCATAACAGATGATGCTATGAATGCTTTGAAAGGAAAGAACAAAGTAACAGCATCTGTTTTAGAAAAATATAAAACCGTTATTCTTCATCTTGGACCGTCTATTGAAACCGTTCCAAAGGCTGATGAAGCCATAACAGACGAAATTGTTTTTGATGAGGAAAGTATTAAGGCCTATGAAGCATATCTGAGATTTGTTGTATCAGATCCGATAAGTGCAATAAAAACCGCAATAACTGATACTCTTCATACTGTGACTTTATTCCCCGAAAAGATGGTTGGAAAGAAATCCATACCACAGACGTTGGATCGTCTGATGCAGGTAAGAGACAGATACAATGCAATAAATCTGCTTAAAAAGCACAGGCAGATGAAGGACGCTGTAGATGCTGAGAAAAATCCTCTTGGAGCTCTTATGACCGAACTTCTTCCGAGAGAAGATGCTGGCGAAGAGATTCATGAGCATGAGAATGAGCATGACCATGATGAAAAGGATAATTTCGAGTTTATTAAGATGATGGAAAAACTGATAAACTCGGATATAATGTCATGCCTAAGTAAAGCAGGAATAAAGTATAAAGATGGTTTATTTGGAAAGAAAGAGGACAAGAATTATATAAAGTCTGACGGAAAGGCATCAAAAGAATATCTTGTAAACGTTAAAAAGATGCTATCAGAACAGACTGATAAAGAAAAGGCAGAAAAGAAAAAGCTTAATGCCGAACATTGGGCAAACAGAGAAAAAGCGGCATATGATGCTATAAAGGATCCTCAGAAAACAGAGAACGATCATTATGGTATCATGAGTTCTATTGCTAAGATCAAAACTGATGCCGCGGGCAAAAATAAGATAAAGTATAACACTAAGCTTGCTGAAAAACTGGAAGCTAGAATCGGAAAGCTAAATACAGCTATTATTGATCTTAAGAATAAAACTGATAACAGTAATAAAGCCCTTGAGCTTGATCAGGTAAAGCTTTCACGTGAGCTAAAGGGACGTATGGAAGCAAACGCCAATAAAGCTCAATACGATCTTGCAGTTTTACTCGAAAGAGCCAAAGGCTATATAAATGCCTATGATCATACTGTTAGCGGTAAAATGCTTAACGAACACGGCAAATCCATCATGGAGGATATGAAGCTAACAGAGAATGAGGATGGCTGGAGCGTATATGAGCAGAAGATAGATACCCGCTACAATACAGATACTGTAGAGAGGATCAACAGGATAGCGAATGCGAAGAGCAGAGTTCAGAAGCCGGAGATCGACAATGACAGGGATGCTGTGACTAAGCTTAAGGAGTCATTGATAAATCTTGATAAAGAAAGCAGCAACTTGATGCATGAAATAAGGGGCATCAGTAAAGCAAACAAGAATATTATTGTAGACAGGCTTATTGACTTCAGGATCAGATTTTTTTCGACAAACGAGTTAATGAGCCACAAACTCGATAACGGAAATTCTTTGATCAGTGATATGTTCAAGGCTATATCTGATGAAAATGATAAAAAAAAGGCATGGGCAGAATACAACCATGTCCTTGATAAGTGCAAATTTTTATGTAATTATGCCGAGCTATTCAGGATTGAAAATATCATAGGAATTTATAACGAGAGTAAGCTACCTGAGGAAATAGTGCTTGCAGAAGAAGAAAAAGCATTTCATCAAAAGGATTTTGAAAAGCAGAAACAATCTCTTAGTTTACAGCTTGACAGATATCTAAATAGTATTACCAATCGTGATAAGGCTCAGGGCAGGGATGCGATTCGACTCAATCTTTTCGATGAGAATCCCGAGGCACAGGAAGAGGATGTAGCAAATGATCTAGAGGCACTTCTTGCAAAAGTGAGAGTTGAGAACTTCAGTGACGTAAAGCAGGCGCAGCCAGTTCAGACTATACAACTCGTTGAGCAACATAATGATCAGCCAGTGCAACCCATACAACAACCGATACAGCAAGTGGTTAACGAGCATAATGCTAATGGACCGTTTGTACAGGAGCATGTCATTGAGCATAATGTTTACGTACAGCCAGTGAATGAGCATGCCAATGAACAGAATGGGAATGAACCACCTGTACAGCAATTTAACAATCAACACATAGAAGAGAATGCAGGCAACGAACCGATCATGCAGAATCAGTATGAGAAACGTGTTGTTTCCGAGTCGGCTCTAGAAATTGTGAGAGAGAATTCACTCAAATCCACAGACGCATTCGTGAAGTTCCTTGTTTATCAGCTCATGCAGGTAAACAAGATAAACAAGGTCACATGGGATGAGCTAAAAAAGGAAGCAAAAGCATGGCTTGTGGGAAGAAAACTCAACCACGCAAAGAAGAAAACGGATATCACGGCAGAGAATGTCGAGGAGATCATCGAGTCTTTCCATCAAGAGCTGATAAACAGTGGTGAGATTATAGACGAGTCTCAATATACTGCTGAGGATAAGCAACGTTTCAAAGATGACAACATAGATGATAAGCAATATGAAGAAGGAAGTATTCAGAGCTTGTTGAAGGAGGCACTCTTTGTAGACTCATCCGACGATTGTGAACAAATGACAGCAAGGGAGATTGTGCAGGATGCTGTCGAGAGTGAACTACAGAAGAATTTCATGCCTTCCTTTAGGGAAAAATTTATCGATGATGTTGCCAATGAAAAGAACGGTAATATTAGGACGAGACGTGATAATATACAGGTTCCTGAGCAAGACAAGGCTCATGTCAGATGGGTTATAGAGCATTTCCCGCAGAATGTCAAATCGCAAAAAGCGATATCCGATTTTTATAAAGAATGGAGCAAAAAGGTCGGATACGATATGCTTCAGGGCAGGGTTCTTAATATAAACACCTACAGAAGGATTAAATGTGTAATCGATTCATGGCAGGCGGCTATAGATAAGTCTATCAATATGCCTCAGGCAAAGAGGCTCATGGATGGTCTAAACAATGTGAACCTTGATGAAAAGGTTGAAGACAGAGGTGTTGCTAATGAGGAGACTACAATACCTAATGTAAGTCAGTGGTACGGACAGAGCTGCTGGGCAACCTCGGGAGCGCTTATCGCCAACTGGTACATGAAGAATACGCTAAAACTTGAAAATCCACCGAAGGTGGATCAGATGACGTTTTTAAGCCCTGAGAATATAAGACTCAATCCCTATGCCGAGGAAGCGTTCAGAAAAGAAAAACTTAATCCCAAGGGCGATATAGGTATGACTGCCGAGGAAAACAATATACGGAGTTTTATAAAACCTGCAGGAAGCACGGGGAATATCATGACGACAGCGGATGTCATGCTTTCAAGGATGTCCGATACCGCTATAAGGCATCTCAGGTTCAACATGCCCAAGAGGGACAGATATCTGGATCCGGAAAAGTTTACCGATGAACAGTGGAAAAAGCTTTCAACTCAGCTTTTCAAAAAGGTGTCTGATCTCATGCAGTCAGGAAGCGGACCTATATCCCTTCTCATACCGGGACACTATCGCACTATAATTGGCTTTAAAAACGGTATGCTCAGAGTCAGAGATTCTGGTTTGAATAACGGTGAAGTCGAGGATTTATTGAGCATAGAAACATTCAGCAACAAGATAAAGGCTGCGGTACGAGCTACAGGATATTCCTTTGAACTTGTATATCTGCAGAAACTGGACAATCAGAAAAAGGATGAGCTGAGGCGTGATTATGGTTGTGAATATGATGAGAACGGCAAGCTCAAGTATAACGAGAAGGATGAGGAAATTTTGGCGGATTCGCCAACCGATATGCTACACAATCTCGGTATTACATATCAGAGAAAGCAAAAGGAACCTGACACACTGCTTGAAAAGTTCATGCAGGATGAAATATATGTTCCCAAAAATCTCAATTGTACGCAGAATGTCGAGACTGTAAAGAATCAGATTACACAAACAAGAAAGAAACTCGGTCTTCCCGATATCACACAAAAGCAGATAAAAGATGCTGAGCAAAAACAAAAGGAGTTTGACAAAATCGCGCGCGATATGCGCAAGTTAAAGGAAGAGGAGTGGAAAAAGACTGCTGTTAGAAGTACGAAAGCTATAAATGAGGAAAGGGCAAGAGAGGTATTCAAGGACAAATTCACGGATGTGGAAAAGGAGGAACTGACCAAGAAGACCGTCGTCTTCTACAAGCAGCTTAAAGACAACAAAAAGCTTAAGGACAAAGAGAAGAGCGTTAAGCCGACAGAACTAGATATTCTTTATACAGATTATGAAGAGAAATCTAGTAAGATTGAGAACGCTGAGAAGATTGATGACAAACAGAAGATAGAGCAGCCTTTCGGTTTTATCCTGTCTGACAAAGAAATGGATAACGTCAAAAATCTTGTTGAAAATAACAAGAACGTTTTTGCAAACAAAATTGTTGAGACTAAGGAAAGCAAAGTAAGTGATCGCAATAAGGCAATTGAGGCTATCAAGAAAGGAGATATCAGTCTTTACAACCATCTTCCTGCTTTTTTAAAGGAATATTACGGAAGACAGAAATTAATAGAATTCTTTGGTGAAAATAACAAATTCAAAAATGGCGAGATACCGGAATTCAATGATCTTACTAAAGAAGAAAAAGACAAATTGGCGCAGAGAACTCGTGAACCGATCTTTAGAAGCATCATTAATATGATGATCGTAAGAAGAGCCAAAGATAAAAAAGGAAATGAAGCGTGGAAGAGACTCAGAGAATATGATGCCTATATGAACCAGCAGCTGATACTGCAGACATTGGCACCAATGGAAAAAGCTGAAAAAGATTTACTGAAAAAAGAGCAGAAAAAACTTAAAAAATCAAAGTTTGACGGGCGAGACAGCGCAGATACGATGATAGCTAACAACATGACAAAACAGCGTCATCTTGCTAAGACAATGCTTCTTATGCAGCTTGGACGATTTGATCAGTTTGATACCAAAAAGGAGGGAAAACAGGAAAAGACAGAGGTTTCTCACTTTAATCAGACTATAGCTGAAGCGCTTGCTCACGGAGCCAGAATTGGTATATCTCTTCCAGCTGGAAGCAAAGATGATCAGAAAGCAATATTTAACGCTTGGAAGGGTGAAGCGGGAGATCTGATGTTCAGTCGATTTGCTACACATGATTTCCATAGAAAAAAAGCAAAAGACAAAAAGAGCTTTTTCAAAGAAATCAAATTGAAAGGAATGGGATTCAGTATTAAGAAACTGTTCCAAAAGTTTCATGAAGAAAAGCCGTCAAGTTATTCGGATAATTACGGATTGAATCTTGCTCTCGGCGGACTTGGCAAAGAATTCAACAAATCCGTAATAGATGATCAGGGTAAATTCGCTCACATGTATCAAAGATTCAGGATGGGTGATGAGAATACATGCGGAGGAATGCTTGTTGGTATTGAGAATTCGGCACCTGGAGGAACATGTGTTACAAATTTCAAACAGTATTTTGGAGGTTATAACGGAACAAGCTGTATAGGAGAACTGCATAACGGAAAGGCGATATCTCATGGGCAATCTGCATTCTTCTCAAGTAAGGAAAACTATGGAGATCAATACAGCGGAAGAGTTGTAGATCTTTCGAATTTTGATGCTAAAAAACTATCAGAAATTATTGAAAAGTTTGATATAAAATATGCTGACCTTCAGAATAAGACGACATCTGGTACTACAGAGTCATGTAATATAGCAAAGAAAAATCTCAATATTATTAATACAATTCTAAGTGGACGAATACTGACGGCACAGGAATTATATAAATTGATGCGATTTATTGGATATAAACCCGTAAGTGCCAAATATCTTTCTATGGCCGGAAGAAGCAAAGAGGGTGCAAGTTATACAAATGATGAAAAAAAATATCCAAAAGAAATGTATGAAGCTTGTACTGAAGATGAACTCAAAACAACAAACAAACAGCATTTAAAAAAGAAAAGCTCATACGATAAATTCTTCGAAGAGTATAAACCAATGAATGATCTAGGAGAGGAATAATTAAGTGATACCCGTTAAAATTGATGTTTCTGAAAATAGTGATGCCAATCTCATCACTGCTACAACTGAAGACGGAGTTGTTGCCGGGAATCTTTTATTTGAACCTGTTAACGGTGACATAATACGAATGACAAGAATCGAGGTCCTGGAAGGATATCGAAGAGGCGGTATCGCTACCGTATTGATCGATGCAATAACATCTTATCTTTCTGGAGAAGATAAAAAGCCGATCCTTACAGCCTGGTATGACGATGATGATCTGAAAGAAGGATTCGGAGACTTTTTAGAGAGTACACAGTTGTTTGATTTTAGCGATGATGTGTTAAATGGCAGAAATGTACATATTGCCGTATGGAACGGAAATACATTTGATGAACAGTATATAGAAGAATAACAGGAGGAATGAAATGAAAAGCGTAAATATCGTTAAGTTGAGTGATGACAGCCCAAAAAAGAATTCAGTCGTATTTGGAGCTGTTGACGAAAAGGAAAACATCATAGGAACGATCGAACTCGAAAATGAGGAGGGATTTATTGATATTTCAAACATATTTATAGATCCCAAAGCTAGAAGAAAAGGAGTCGGAACCTATCTGTTACAAAGCGTTTTAAACTATCTGTGCGAGATAGATCTCTTTTTGAACGTTGAGATTAGATTTCCTCTGGATAAAGAGACTCAGGGATTGTATGAATTCTTAAAGTTCCAGGATAATTTCGATATCGAACAGGAAGATAAAGTATTTCATGTATCAGCAAAGGATCGTGTGGCACTTAAGAAATGGAGCAAACTTGCCGGAAGTGCCAGTGATGCTAAACCCTTCTTTGAACTGCCTAAGAAGCAGATAAAAGATTTTATAAAGAAAATGAGCGAGCTGGATCATGATGAACCTATCCCGGAGGATGAGAATACACTTGAAAAGAGCATGTGCTTTGCAAGAATAGAGGATAAACAGGTTGTAGGAGCATTTTTTACTCAAAAATATGAGGATTCTAAACAGCTTATGATCACCTTTTTGTATTCCGAGGAGCAGGGACCTGCAACACTATCGAATCTGATCAGTGCAGCTGCCGAAAAGGTTGAAAAGGAATTTAAGGATTATGAGATCATATTCACATCAGAAAATCCTAAGATTTTTGGAATGGTAGATGGCATTTTTGAAGGAAAAGTAACTGTCACGCCGTTTATTACTGCAACATGGAATGGATTATCTATAAATGCCATGAGCTTTTTGAACGAACAGGCGATTTAGTATAGAGAAGGAGATATAAGATGGACGGATTTGAAGTACTCGGAAAATATGACAAGATGAGCAAAACCAAAAAGCTCGATGCATTTGAGAATATTAAAAACAATACATTATCAGTCAAGGAGGAGTCAAAGCAGGCTGGACTCGGCGGAATGATGACAAGAGTCGAGCATTACAATCAATACAATATCCTCCAGGAAAACGATTTCAATGAAAAAACATGGGATCTTAAAGAACTTTTGGAAGAACAGAAGATGCTTCGCATAACGGAAGGCGAAGAGAAGTATTTGGATAAGGAGTATGCACATGTAAGAGCAAAAGCTCTTGCACAAAAGTATACCGATCTTAGCAAGAAGGACCGTAGAAAAAGCTTTAAGAAGTACCAGAAGGTAATGGATGAAAAGCTTAAAAAGGTTACGACAGCTTACGGTAAGAGAAAGACCGGATCTATCAAGGAAATGATCAAATACGAAAAGCAGGTGATCATGCTCAATGAAGAAGCAAGAGTTCATTTCCTGACTGGTATGATGAAGAGCAAAGAGGATCTTAAGGTTAAGCTCTCAAAGAACCGTATGCGTACCTATTATCGTCTTCTCAGAATGTATATTATGCATCTGAATGATCCTCGCATAACAAAGAAGGAAAAAGAAAAATACACTCAGGAAATGAATGAAGTACGCGCTAAGCTTCATGAAGAATTTGCTGCTTTCTGGCATCCGGGACAGAATGACACCGGAAAGAAATTCTTCACATGGGAAGGTGTCACAGGCGTAAAAGATATTAAAAAGAAGCGTACTGCTAAAGAGACTCAGCAGCTTCGTGCACAGTATGAGCAGGAGGAAGAACAGGAAAAGGTTGATGCTCTAAGTGATAAAGATATTGAAGCTCATGCTGATATGATCATAAAGGAAATTGTCAATAAGCAGCAAAAAGAACAGCCCGCTAAAGGTCAGGCTGTTAATGCTACGGGCAAAAAATCTGTTATTAAGAAGAATTTCAAATATAAGAACAATAAAGCTGCATGGGAAAAGTTCATGCGTACAGGTATATGGGATCCTTCTGTCAAAAAGGCTACTGATGCCGATACGGATAAAGCTGAAGGTGCAATTGAAGATTGGCATATTGCAAAATCCTTTGAAACTGTAAAGGTATGGCTTGATGATCCAGCTATTCAGGGACTGCCGGACAAGGTGTTCAAAATTATTCTTATAAAGATCAATGAACAGTTTAAGGAAAACTGGAAAGAATTTGAAGCTGAAATAAAAGATACTAAGAATGGTAGCAAGCAGGATACTGACAAAAAGAACAGAGGATGGCAGCTAAAACTTAAGAAGGATCTTGATTATCTTGTAAACTGGGGGCTTGATACTAAAGGCAAGACGAAAGAGGAAAGAAAGAAGAAAAAAGATCATATTGAGGAAAAGAGAGATGAACTGGTGATCCTTGCAGATCTTAGATCTTTAAACAGCGAGGATTATCCTGAGATAGAAGAAACTGTTAAGAATATTTATGATGAATTATTCCATTCCGATATTGTGTGCTTTGCTAAAGATACGGCAAATCTTTTCAGCATGTCATCTCATCATTTGGTTGATACTATACCTTCGGTTTATATGCAAAAACTCAAACGTATGGGTGAGAGGAAGAGGTTCCTTGACAAGAATCTAAGACTGTCCGAACGCGGAGCAAAGATATATAAATCACCTGTAGTTCACAAACTTATTGTTGATGACAGTGTTGATGAAGCAAAGATGAAGGAACTTACTGATTATGTTAAGACCGTTGATGACGTAATCGAAAGGATGGTTACTGCTAAATTCGGACCTCTTACACGAGCATCTGTTACTTCCGGAGTATTAACATTCCTTGGGGATAAAGGCCTTGTCGGTGAGTATCGTCAGATAAAGGATCTTACTCAACAGTATCTGGATGGTCTCTCGCTTACTAATATAAAAGGCGCAAGACTAGATGCTGATTATCGTGATGCATATGAATCGGTATTCAAAGGACAGTATGCTATGTATGGCGATGAGTTTGAACAGAGCATACAGGAGTTTCTTGCTAAAAATGGAGTTGGTGTTGATATGAATGAGAAAGGTCGAGCTAAGAAGCTAAAGACCATGCTCACTCCTATTAAGGATATCCTCACATGCTATATGAATACCGTGAATAACGAGATAGCAGGAACAAAAGCATGGGAAAAGATTCATGATCACATTTTAAAGAGTATTGTAGGTCTTAAAGGATTTAGTGTTGACGAGGATTATCTGAATGATATCGCTACTTCCATTAAGAAATTTATAACAGATGACAAGTCTAAGATAAAGGTAACTCATGATCTCTGGCGCGGAAAAGAAGCTAAAAGAGAGAAAAAAGAAGCTGCTGCAATCGAAGAATTCAATTATTCTTCTATGCTCAAAGGCAAAGATCTGCTTGCATCGGATGAGGTAAAGGACATCATCAAAGATGAAAAGATGCGTGATTTTATTGCTGAGAATCTTGATCTTGTTCTTATCAATAACAAGGAACTCAGTGAGCAGTTCCCTGTGCTTAAGACTATCGAAAGTATAGATCAGCTTGATGATATTCATTACAGCATATTCACGGATATCATTAGAGCTTTAAAGGGAAACATTACTTCAAATGCAGCTACAATAAAAGAACTCCTTGAAAAAGGTACTGAAAAGGATGAGAGGATTAATGACATGAGAAAACAGGTCCTCTTGAATGTACTGCGTAAAAAAGGAGACGGAAAGCCTGTTGATGTAAGCAAGATGATACAAGACGAGCTAAAGCGTCATGATAATGCCGAGGAGATACGTAGGAAGAGACTTATGTACAAACTCGGATGTGATCGCGCTCAGAGAAGTGGAAAAATCCGTATCAGATTTGAGGATTTGGAGGGCAGAGACAAGTCGCTGTTGCAGGAATACTTTGGCAAGGGCAAAAGCTGGATGAGAAACCGTCTTTCTCGCATGGATCAGGCTTCTTCGACATGGAAGAGGGTTGAGTCTTTAGGACCTGCAGCTGTAGAACAGCTTAAAAGATGGATATCGACCTGCTATTTATATGACGATGAAAAGGCTGTAAATAAAAACTTCGAGTTTTTCGCAAAGATGCTTAACCGTGATAAGAACAAAGACGGTGAGGTTATGTTCGCGATAGATAAAGATCTTGAAGATGAGTATAAGAAAACTTACGGTGAAAAAGCCAATCTTCGAGAGGCTATACGCGAGGCAGTGACAGGAACAAAGCTTGGCGAGAAAGGAAAGTCCGTTGCATTTACGAGTGATGAACTGGTAAAGAAATACGGAGTATCTCAGATAGGCGTTAAACCTGGCGATGTCAAGGATTATGTTATTGAACTGTCTTTACTCAATACACAGGATATCATGTACAGTCACGGCGGAATACATCAGGGACAGTTATTTAATCATTACGGAAATGAAGCGAATTATAAGAAAATGCTGATGACGCATGCTCGCTTTGTTGCAGGACGCGTTGATAAGCTAGATAAAGAATTAGATAAATACAAAGATAATCCTGAACTGTGGCATGAGTTAAGAGACAGATTTCTTTCTACATGGATAAATACGCAGGAAAGAGCACATAATAAACAGAATGAGATCACGGATTCTGCTAAATTCCTTGCGGAGAAAAAAATAGAATACAGGGAAGAATACGCAAAAAATGAAAAACTTATTTCTGAACTCAGAAAGATGATTGCTGAAACTCGTTCTATGCTTAATGAGGCTGGTATAGAGTATTCAGATATTGAGTCACTTCAAAAACAACGTGAAATAAGCCAGAAAGCTTATAACAAGAAAGAAAGTGAATATAAAAAATTAAAAGAAGCATTAGAAAAGAAGCAAAAAAATATTGATAATTACGATGTAAAACTTCAAAAAATATCATCGAATATTAATGTTAATGTTTCTGATAAGGAAGCTAAAAAAATCCGTGAATCTATATCAAAACTCGCACTTGAAAAAATAGATGCACAGACTGAGTATACAAACTTTGAAAAAACAGTAAATCAGTGCGAATCAGAATTCAAGCAAAGCAAGGATGTACTTGAGAAAATCGATAAGATTATCAATGCGGATTCCGATCTTACAAAAGCAATCAGTTATAAGAATATTCTCTCTGATTTGGATAAGGAACGTATCGGTAGAAAAGATGTTGTCAAAGAGATGTTCGAAGGAAATATGGATGAACTTGTCGAGGAGTACAGACAAAATTCTCTTCTTTGCGGATATGACAACCTTGATCAGATAAGCAGAAATATAGTCGGATATATAGATAAAGATGGTAAACTTAATGGTCATGTTCATGAGAGTGTCCAGTTCTTTGAAGAAAAGAAGAAAATGCTCGCAGAATACAAGGGAGGAGAACTTGCTGAGTTTTGGGATTATTTTGTAGATAATGACAAGATATTCGCTGATCTTTCTAGTGATAATGATTTTTTGGAGAAGGAAAGAATAGCTAAACTCTATGATCTTCTTGCTCCGCTTGCCAGAGCCATAAAGGATGCAAATGCTTTTGTTGGACGTGCTTTTATTGAGACAAAGTTGGGAAAACTTCTGGATGATAAATGTAACGAAGAAGAGATTCTTAACTACAGAAAAGAGATAGAAGAGCTAAACAAGAAACAGAAGCGTATCAAGAATGACGGAACCGAGATTGACGATAAAAAGAATTACTGGGCTGAAAAACTCAGAAAATACGAGTCAGATTTTTACGATCAGACTATAAAAAATACAAAATCCATGAGCGATAACATGATGGCAGGAGCTCGTAGCATTCAGAAGGATTTGGCAGAAGCATTCTGGGATACTGATGAGGATGTTAAGAGACAGTTTGGTATGCGTAGGGCAAAGTATCGTAAGTGGTGGTTTGTAACTTCTAAGAATACCGGTGTGGAATTAGTTGCTCAGAAGGGTGGTCAGACCAAGTACCAGGTTGCCATGGCCAATGCAGAAAGTATTCTTATGATGATGACTCAGTATGCGATGGGTGATGAAGACTGTCTGGATGCATTGAGTAATACCGGACGTACTAAACAGTATTTTGAAAAACTCAGAGACAGATTCTTAGAGAATGATGCGATGGCTTCAAAAGAGTTTTTGAGTATTGTACTTAAAGACCAGTACGGTATTGATATCGACGCTAAGTTTAAAGACTCCACAAAAAACGAGAAGGATCCCATAAAACTTGCAGAAGCAAGAGATGAGCTTATTCATAATGCTCTTGACGATTTATCTGATGACGAAAAAGTCAAGATTGAAAAGCTACTGACTGAGTTTAGAATGCATGTGCGCAGTGATGCCGTAAATAATCTGCCTGAGGAATTTAGGAGCAAGATCTCTACATATGCACAGGATTTCTTTGAAAAGAAAAGGGCTGTAAATGAGAATATTCAAGAAGAAGTTAAAAAGCAGAAAGAAGCTTACGACGAGAAACTTGAAAAGAGACGCGGCGAACAGGCAAAGATCCTTAATATAAAGTATCAGGGCAGAAAGCTTTATGATGAGCTTTTGTTCGGCAAAAAACAACAGATGCTTGCTGAATTCGGCGAGAAGAAGCAAACACTTGTATATGTACCTGAAAAAGAAAAACTCAATAAGAAAATAAAATCAAAAGGCGAAGAAAAGGATGAAAAGCATCTTGATGCAGCTAAAGAATTATTTAAGCTGACAGATAATGAAAAGAAGGAGAAGCATGAGGAGTATCCTGACATCCTTGCAGAGTGCCTTGATGAGTATTGCCGTGTAAATCACAGATACTATCAGAGAGTTAATCGTAAGATCGATAAGGTTATTGGCTGGTTTGATGATGATTTCAAGACTGATATTCAGGAGGAAGCAGACAGATTAAAGAAAATCTACAATACAGTTAGAGTTGAACCTGAAGAGGAAAAAGATCTTCTACCTACTCTCGAAGATCAGATAACTAGTAAGAAGGAAAAGAAGAAAAAGGTATCCATTCCGGAGGGAGCGATGGATATGTTCCTTGTTTATGCCGCAAAATACGGTGAGAAAGGTACTTCTCTTTCTGAAAGCAAAATCAATAAGCTTGCAAATACTTTCCTTACATATTATTCAAGCCTTGAAATGATCAACAAGGTAAATGTAAAGCATCCGGCTTTAAAATTTGCGCTGACGGACGCTGTTGAAAAAGACAGAGCTTATCTGTTCGCGCTTAAAGATGAAGACAGGAGCATGCATGATTCCGAAGAGTTCAAACAGTTTATCGAATCACAGATAAGATATTTTGAACATGCAGATAAAGCATATGCTGTTATTGATGATTTTGCAAAGAAGGATAAGCATATATCAAAGCTTGATGAAACTGCAAAGTATCATTATATTTCATCATTACGTGAATACTTCACTGAAAGAATTCTCAACGAGAGCAATCTTGGCACTGAATTTGATGCTGAAAGTTACATTAATCAGGCCAAGGAATTAGTGAAGGATGAAGAAGCCAGAAATGCACTTACTGTAATTGGCGAGAGCGTAAGCAGTGAGGATTACGAGAATCACAAGGCTTATCCTGGTGAACTTACAAAGAAAGATCTTGAGCATGCGATCGCTGCAACGCGCAAAGATGATCTGGTAGAGGAATACAATAAGTTGAACGAGGAAGAAAGAGCCCTGTTTGCTTTGGCGCTGTATTGCTCATCACAGTCAGAGACAGGAAGCCAGAGAGTTATCTATGGTCAAACTGATGAGATGCTCAAAGAAGACCGCGAACAGATTCTGGCATTCATGAAAGGCCAGGAAGTTGAATTCAAGGTTAATTATACTCGAGCTATACGTGCGATAAGTGCTAAATCTAAGAATTATAAGATCAGTGGTGATACTGAAAAATTCTATGCGGCCCTTGATTTTGTAACTAAGGTTAAAAATCGCAAAGAACAGCTTCGTCCAAAGGATTACAAGCGTCTCAGTGATAACATGGCTATAACTGAAGCAGCTGACGCATATAGGAGAAAAGTCGTAGGTCAGAAGCTTACCGGAATAACCGATCATCACATTCAAGCTGGACAGCTTACAATTAATGACAAGAACGGATTTATTACTCTTCTTGAGGAGTATTCTAAAAACGATATAGAAAGTCAAAATTCTCAGGGAGTTATCGCTAAGCTTGGAAGAAAGTATAACGAGTTTAAAGAAAACACCAAAATTGTGGATGTATTAAATCGTGTCAATAAGCTTAAACCTGGGCAGAAGAGTCTCCTTATCTATGTTTTGCAGGATCGTACTGCACTTGATTTTTCGACCGCAGGTAAGGACAGCAAGACAAAGATAGTTCCGCATGTAAATGTTGAAAAGAGATTTGAGATATACGAAAAGCTCATGAAGGATGAAGGAAGACTTGAGGCGCTCAAAGAAAGTTCTTCACCTGCTATGATCAGAAAGGCAATGAAAAACCTTTTAGGATTCCAGTTAATAGATGACAAGGAACTAACTGAAGGAAAACTTGAGGAAAAAGACTTCAATCCTGCTTCTTTATACAGACCAACGAGTATCGATTGGGAACTATTATGTCATGCACTTGATTTCCTCGATGAGATGGAAAGAGACAAGAGAAAAACAATAGCAGTACGACAGGCTCCATATACAGTACTTAACGAAGCTAATCAGTATGACGGAAAGAAGAAAAATGAAAAGGTAGCCGTTAAATTCTGTAGAGAACGCTTCCATGAACTTCAGCAGAATAAATCACAGAGCAAGCTAGATGATCTTATTACTGCAGCGTATAAAGAGGACAGAAAGGACATGTCTGGTACAGTTCTTAATCCCGCAAATTGGTTTAAGAACGGAAAAGAACTTGATGATATGATGAGCGGATATCGCGGACTTACTCCGCAGCAGAAAGTACTCTTTATTCGTGTACTTCAACACAGAGATCTGCTTGACGTATCTCAAAAGAATATTTACTGGAATATTTTCGGTCTGGCAGAGCGTGATTTCGTAAGTCCTAAAGACAGGGATGAACTCATTGACGAGTATATTGCTGACACGATGAATAGCGACAAGAGTTTTGAATTAAACGATGCTACATATGAAGAGGCATTATTATCTCTGCTTTCTACTCAGGTTAATGATGACATGAGTTTTGAAAAAGTGGAGGGTTCAAACTGGGCATATAAGAATATTAATGTAAACAACCAGCTTCTTGTAACTGACCAAAGAAAAGCTACAAGACTTGACTGGAAACTGTTCAAGAGAGCATTGCAGTTTGTTACTCGTGCTACAAATGAAAGAAAGATGGTAGCCGGCGATGAAGCTCTGTATAAGCATATACAGGGTGAGGATAAGTTTGGCAAGATGAAGTTTGACAGGAAATACTTGCGTCGCAACCTGCATAATACCGGATCCGCATTTATGCGTTTCCTTGCAAAAGAAGGTTATGCAGAGATTGATGGAAAACTTGGTATTTTCAAATCTTTAGCTGATTATTCTGAATACATAGTATCTACAAAGACAGCTAACTATCTGCATGAACAAGCGAACAAGATAGCGATTAAGGAAGCAGAGGAAGCTGAGGAAGAACAGGCTGAAGAAAAGGAAGAGAAGAACGCAGATAAACAGGAAAAGAAAGATAACTTCACTTTTGTTAAAAATCTTGCAAAACTTACTACGGATGCCAAAGATCAGATTACAAAATTAAATGAGATGAAGAATCAGGCCATGGAATCATACAATGAATTCAAGGATGTTCTGATCGAGAATGAGGAAGAGGAGAAGAAGAAAGAAGAAGAAAGAAAACAGGAAGAGAATAAACATCAGGTTTACAAGGAGATCAAGGATGTTGATGGCCTTCCTCCTAAAACAGATTATTTAAAACTTGTTATTTCTTATGGCACAAAGGTACCTGAACTTAAGCAGTCTCTAGATGATTTTGCACAAGACACAGAAAAACTTGAGAAGATCGATGAATATATCGGTAAATATCTGACAGAAAAGATCAGTGTCAAGAAGTTAGCAGAATGGTATAAACCTGCTGAGAACAATGAAGAAAAGAAAGACGATGATGGTGGAGCCTTCAGTTTCATAGCTGATCAAAATATCAGCAAAGAGCTTAAAGCTAAGGTTGACAGCGCACTTGATTTCTTAAGCAATTCTGCAGAATTTATAGAAGCTGCAAGCGGATATTTGAATTCTGCTATCGATGTGATAGGTGACTTCAGAAATATCGTCGAAAATGCAAAGAATATTATGGAACTCGAGGATACTAGAGAAGAAGCCAAAGAACACAGAGCTGAAGATACCGAAAAGATCGATAATGCTATCAAGGACAAGAAACTTAGCAAGAATGAACAGCAGAAACTTAGAGATGCACAGCAGAATAATGTTGCACTCATGGATGCAAATACAACTATGAATAAGTCTATTCAGGGACGTAAGATTGTAGATTCTGTTGCAGAACTTACAAAGAAGGGCTTGAATTTTGCGGGTATTGAAACAGGAAATCTTCTTAACAAAGCAGCCGATCTTGTTAATTTCTTCTATAAATGTGTTTCAGACAAAGAGTCTTTGAAACAGTATTTCAAGACAGGAGCATTGGGACATGTTGAACAGATACTTGCCGGTAGAAGCAGTATAGAAAGCGAGATGGGACTTAGAGGAAAAACATACGTAAAGGATGAAAACGGTATGTATAATCTCGACAACAGTGATATTACAATGATCATGAATGCGTCAGGATTTGAGAGAATGGAGGAATTCGCCGATTACCTGAGACTTAACATGGTACATTCGCTTCTGTTCTCAGCTAGCAAGTTTAATCCTTTGGAAGAGCCTAAGATTATCGCTAAAACAGCACTTAAGATACTTGGACTTGAAGATTTGATCAATAAGACAGATTCAGAATCTGCAATGAAGATATTCAGAAAACTTCAGCAGTAATTGGTTTAATTGTTAGTACTGAGAGATTAAAAACTCTCAGTACTAAAGTTATGAATTGGCAAAGGAAATTTTAGGCTTTGCTTAAGAATAATATTGAGAGGTAATAAGTATGCCGGGTGAAGGAGAATTACAACAGCAACAACAGCATCAGCCACAAGAGATTCATGTAAATCAAAACCAGAACATGGATTTGCAGATTCATAATGATCCGATGATGATGCAGCAAAATGCACATGCTCAAAACATGCAGGTTCAGCAAAATAGGCAACAACAGGGAAATGTTAACGCTAATCTGCAGGAAAATGTGCATGAGAATATGCCTCAACTACTTGAGGGCAACATACAGGCACCGAAGGAACAGGGAATACCTCTTGCAAATGAAAGCAGAGATAGTATTTATTCTCTTTATGGGACATTTTCAGAGATAGAACAAAGAGATTCTGAGAGAATGCGAGCTGTTAAGGCCGCTTATATTAAATATACAAACGAGACCAAGGGCGGTGGGCAGAATCTGCTGACTGACATAGATAACCTTGACAATCTTATATCAGCTTGCCGCTGGTATAATGCGACCAGATGGTCTTTACGCTCCAATGCAAGAGAAAGACAACGTCAGGTAAAAGTGATCCTTGAAGCTGCAAAAAAGGAACGGGCCCGTATCGCCAAGATTGAGAAAGAAAGAGCTAAATCTGATGCTGCCGAGACTCGTAAAAAGAATAGAGATAAAATTTCCATGATGAGGGAAGAAGAAGAAAAGGAAGGCGGTCTGATAGTCAGAGAACACAGTACGGATCTTACTGACAGTATGACTACCTTAGGATCAGAATACTGGGCAAAATTTAAATCATATACATTTGGTTTGTTTGGCAGAAATATCCTCAATATCGGTATGGGAGCAATAGCAGGTGCAGCATGGCTTGCAACATATCCTCTAGCTGCATTGGTAGGAGCAGTCGGAAGCATATCGGGGAATCAGGATCTAAAGAAGTATTATAAAGGATTCAATATAAAAATACCTCGTCCAATGTCTCCGAAAGGCTGGTTTGAATACTATATGCATGACCAGAAGCATGCAACTACAAGTGTGAAAAGAATAGGCATAGATGGTGGAGGACGTTGGCGACAAGCCGGTGAATTCTTTTTGAGATTACTGCATTACAATCTGTGGCATCCGCTTAAGCATATCCTTACTCTTGATATGAAGCACCTGAGCGGTCGCGGTTATTTTGAACCACATGGAAAAGCCAATAAGAAAAAACTGTTAGAAGAAGCCGAATCCGAAAAACACTTCGATTACACGGATGAAGAAGCAGATAATGTAAATGACGGTGAAGAAGAATAGAGGTGATAAGAGTTATGGCAATCGAATATATTACTGATGAAGAGCTGTCTAACATGTCTGAAGAGGAAGTCCTTGCATGGCTCGAAGAGTTAGATGAGATGGAAGAGACGGCTGCTAAAAGAATGGAAAAGGATGGTTTCAAATCACCGAAACTGTCATTGGCTGATATAGATAATGCATACAAGGCTCCGGAATTTCAGGGTTTTTTGGATAAGATGGGAGAAGTCGATTATCCTTCTCTTGTTTTCGAAGACAAAGATGATGTTGAGACTATAAAGAACGCATATGAAAAAGTCTCAAAGCTTTCCAAGAATGCTTCTTTGGATGATAAAGAAAAGGCTTACATGCCGCTATATGCAGCTTTTTATCCATATATGCGAAGGGTTAATCCACTGTGGGGAGAAGGTGCGGACAGACTGTCAAGATGGGAAAGATTGCAGGACGATTTCAGAACTGTCTATACGCTGAATTCAAAAACGTCAGAAGCTTTTAAAAATCTTGTATCCCCAGAGGATTTTGCTCGAATAGATAAGAATGATGTGTATACACTTGGAGCTGTCAGATTTAGAGAAGGTCAGAAAACGGCTGCAGGCGTGTTGATGTTTACGGTTTTTGCGCCTGAAGACAAATATGACGAGGCTGTAGCCAGAATAGACTGGCTGTATGTAGCTGAAGGATTCAGGGGAAACCATGTCGCGGATGATCTGATGGCTGCTATGTACAATACATTAAACAGATCTGGGATTAAGGCGGTTACGTGTGATGTACCAGTTGCTGATCTTTTACCTTTGATGGTCTGTGATTTTTTGAGCGCTTGGAGTATCAATTTTTCACTCGAACCGTTTGAAGATTTTGATTCAACCATAGGAGAAATAGCTGCTAACAAGAAACTTGAAGGAGATATATCCAAAAAGGTGAAGATGCGATCCTTAAAGGAACTGGGGATTGCCGAGTATTCAAAAGTTGTTTATGAAGTTATGCGTCAAAAAGGTGAAAAGAACTACAAATTGGAAGACAAAGATACTTTGGAACCTGATCTTTCAATTCTTTCAGAAGATTCAAACGGTGGAATGGCATTTCTAATGGTAGATAAGACTGCTTCCGGAATGTTAAAGATCCGCCAAATGAGCGGGAATCCACTAAGCAGAAAGATACTTTTGGATATACTTAAGTATGCGATTAGGCAAGCTCAGTTAAAATATGAGCCGCAGACAAAGGTTTTTGCACAGATAAGCACGAATGCTGCAACAAAACTATTGGATTATATGTTTCCTGATCATGGACTTCCTATGCATCTTGTGGGCGCTAATCTATCGCCTGAGGAAGATATTTCTACGGAAATGTTTGACTATTTCCGCTATATGTATGAACTGGAAAAAGAAAATCCACAATAATTTGTTGGAAGTTTGTTGGAAAGAAACTGTTACACTTATAAAGATATAATGTTACTCGTATGTAAAATAGACTAATTCGGGGGTGAATGATATGCCTAACAGTCAATTATATCCGTTTGAAAGGAACCGCTATTATCCTGGAAAGATGCTTACTACGGCAGACTTTCAGGCGGAACAGAGTTACCACATCGATAAGTTAAGATTTATGAACAGTCTGATGTACGGCTCTGGTATCGTATGTGGATGTGGAGTGTTCAATCTTGACGATCTTTCAATTCTTATTGAAAGCGGAGTTGTGATAGACGGAACGGGACGTGAGATCATAATTGATTCGTCCGTTGTTAAGAAACTATCCACGATATCCGGATTTGATTCATTAAATTCAAATCTTGCTAGTCTTTGCGTGAGGTATAAAGAGGATGAGATCCATTCTGTTTATGCTGTCAGCCACAAGGAATCAGACCAGGAATATGAATTCAATCGCATAAGTGAAAACTATGAGCTCTTTTTGATAGATGCCGAAGAGTACGAAGAAGGCCTTGAGATAGAAACAGAATTTTTATCTAAGGAACAGGTATTTAACGGTCCAAACTTTGAGGGCTTTTTAGTGATGCCTACAACTGTTTGCAAGGATAGAAATGTAAAAATCAGACTTGAAATACATAAAAAGACTGATGCAGATGTAAAGCTTTCGTTTAAAGGCATACTGGATATACCGAATTTCTCAGCCCCCGACGGTACCCAGCAGATAGAGATATGTGTAGATGACATAGACCTTGCTAAAGACGGCGTTCTTTACAAGGATTATTGGATGAAAGTCTTAAGACAGCCCGGAGTAGAGTCAAATGTGATACTAAGAAGCGGTTCCGCTACTGCATTTGAGGATGATCGTGCTATAGGAGCGGAAAACTCTATTTCTATGAGAGTAAGACTCTCTGATGATGTACCTTCATCTTTAATTGGAAAGGAACTGGGAAGACTTAATCTTGAGATGCGTCAGGGCATGGGCTCTGATTCCATAAAGCTTGCCGACATAAAGCTTATGCGTACGGATCAGGCTTATGTTATCGAGGATGTAAAGGATCCCGCAAACAACAGATATATAGATATTCCTGCGCAGAATGCCATACGTACAGCATACATGGAATACTATGTGAAAGAAGCGGATATATTTGAAAATAATACTGTTTCTGACAAGAAGGATTCAGGCGGAATACCTGCACCCGTAACCGGAACAGATCTTAAGAATGTAGCAACCGGTGTTCTTGAGATACCTCTCGGAAAAGATGCAAGAGCGGGAGATATCAGATATTCAGGCGAGATTACACATGGACTTGGAAGCGGAAACGTCTACGTTTCTATCGGATATGAATATCTTTCTGCAGATCAGGCACTCGGAGCCAATGCAAAGAGTACCGTTTATGGTAATCCTGAACTATTCTCAAGACAATCACAGCAGTTGGTTGACGCTGAGACAGCTGTTCGCGTGCTTAATGATAAGGGCAGCTTTGTTGTTGCTGCAAAACTTTTGCACGATGTGGATTTCCTTGTACTCACATACAGATGGGTTGCTATAAGATTCCCTTCAGGTGATGATCAGGATACATCTGATTATTATGGAAAATCAATCACAGCAAAGACTCCTACTGTTGTCATGAGACCTCGTGAGAATTATTATTTCGGAGTTCAGTTCAACAATATGGAACCCTGCAGCATAACCTATGAACTGACGGCTTCAGGAAGCGGAGAAGTATCAAATGACGGTGTTTATACAGCTCCTGCAAGAGAGGGTGTTTATGAAATAAGGATATACTGCTCAGATATGCCTATGGTATGTACTTATGCTTATGCCATAGTAAAGAACAATGCTAAGGAATCTGATCCGGGCGGAACACCCGAACAGACAAAGGAACATCTTGTAGATATACCTACCCTCGATCTGTAAGGAGCTCATCGGATGATTTATGAATTCGACAAAATGCGTCTGATGACCGTGAGCACCAAAAGCATCGGTGAGGTCAATGACTGCTATATATGCAGGGATCTGGCAAGCAGTGGCGGCATACTATATACTGTCATAGTAGTACATGATCACCAGGTTGTACGACAGCTTCTTGAGATGTTTAAGATGAGCGATCGAACCGGAGATGATGTGCTGATCTCAGAGTTTGCATGCGGCGAGGAAGAGATACTTGTCTTTCCATATCATAAGGAACGACCTCTTTCACAGTTTTACAGCGGAGAGACGATGCCACTTAATGAATGTGAAGAGGTATGTATTAATACTTTACTTGCATGTATAAGCTGCAATCTGCCATATCCTATACTTTATCTGCTCTTAACCGGTGATCAGCTCCATCTGACTAATGACAGATCTGTTTATTTCGGATATGAGATGGATATGTCAAAGCTTGACAGTGAGATAGGTGAGAGCGAATGTACGGGAGTATGTGCAAAGCTTTTACTTAAACTGCTCGAACCTAAGTCAGGCCAGAAAGCAACCAGCTATTATCTACTCAGCAAAAAGACCGCAAACGGCAGTTATGATCGCTTTACAGACCTTTACCGCGATGTGACTATTGCTGCAGTGAGTACCGAAAAGCTTACTCTTTTAGTAAGGTTCAGGCTGTGGTTTAATCGGAATACAGACAGGATCTTAGGTATTTTGTTCTGGATAAGCCTGATACTGGCAGTATTTGCTCTAAGCATATTTATATCAAGACTGTTTTTAGGCGGAAATTCATGGTTCAGACTGATGTATAACACGTTTAAGCAGATAGGAACAGAGAGTCTGCTTCAATAAGGATAAAAGATGAATTTAAAAAAAAGGATCATCATAATCTTATATATCTTAAGCTTTACTGTATCAGTGTTCATATTCACGGCTTGCATGGAAAAGGTAACATCGACCGTTGAATATACATCCTATACGGATGGAGTATATTATGGAGACAGTGTTTACCTTGCGGAAAATGTTGCAGGCTGTGGACGCATCTTCTATATGGATCCGGACGGAGATGTTTTAAAGATCTTTTCTTCAATTGAAGTCGAAGAAGAACGCATAGAGAATATCGATGTAAATACTACAGGTGTTTATGCCGTGTTTTCTACTTTAGAGACTGTTAAAGAAGAAAAAGAGGAGACTGTAACATTTTACAGGATCGTTCTGTTAGATCATAACCTGAATATTTTGAGTCAAACACAAAGATTCAGACTCGGTGAAGAAGTGATAAGCGGTTTTTCGGCTGAAAACAGCGGTCTTTATATGACAATGTTAGCCAAGGATGGTTCATATGCTCTTACATACGGTATAAACAATAGTGAACTTAAATCTTTGGATGAAACAGCAGATTCGACAATAACTGTAGAGAACCTAAGAAAAAAGGAGCCGCTCGACGGAAGATTTTTCTCACAAGCTGAGTATGCACAGGGAGATATGTATGTAAGAACTGATGCAGATGCGCCTTTTGGAAGGTTTAAACTTGACGAGAATGTAGCAAATGCAGTAAACGGCATGAGACTCTCTCCGGGACAGTTATTTAAGTTATACAACAAATATATTCTGGCTTATACTGTCATTCTTTTTATTTGGTTCGTAGTGTTGTTTTTACTTGTAAAAATGTTCACGAACAGAAATCGGATGTTCTACTTCGTGACGATTGCTGAAGCTGTTCTTCTGATAATAACAGCCGTAGGTATATACAGTATAGTATCTAGGACAAGTGAAGCAAGAAGTGCCGAGCATTCAAGATTTGCGGTTATATCTTTATCCGGGCTAGCAGTAGAAGCGGGACTTGATGATAATGTTAATTACACTGATAAGGATTTTTATGATTCCGAAGAATACAGAAATGTCAGAGAAGCATTAACAGATTTTGTCAATCTTAACGGAAACAATCAGATATTTTATGATGTGCTGATAGTCAGAATGGTTGACGGTGTGACTGTTGCCAGTGCTAGCGGAAGAAATCTTGAACATATATCATCAATTTTCGGAAGCAGCATGGAAAAGATATGTACTCCGCTTTTCAGGGGAAGCAGATATACATATGAGGATCTCGTTATAGATAATCAGAGCTGCAGGGCGATCGCAGTAGCGGACAATGATACTGTACCTGATTATGCAATTGTGGGTATTATTAATGATTCTAGTGATACTGCAGGTGTTTGGTCAGACAATAAGGGCGCTCTGATACTGTTTATTATTGTATTTTGTGTAGCTTCATTACTTGTTTTGGCTGTCTGGTATCTGATGAACAGGGATCTTTTGATACTTGAATCGGCACTTTCTGATACGGCACTCGGAAAAGAGCTCCCGGAAAGACCGGTAATACTTGGTAGTGATGTCAAGGATATGTGGGATTCTCTTTCTGAGATAAACAAGAGAGTGGAAGAGATTCAGTACAGCAAAGTAAGAATGCTTGAGGCATATTACAGATTTGCACCTAAGAACATAGAAAAACTGCTCCAGAAGGAATCAATAATAGATGTAAGAAACGGCGATCTTGTTTCTCTAAAAGGAACTGTGGTTACCCTGAATGCTATTTCAAAGGGAAATAATGATATTCACGGATATGACAGGATAATCGGAAATATAGGACAGTATCAGAAAACTCACAGATGTATTTTGATAGGTAAATCACCTGATACCAGTGTCATACAGCTGTTTTTCCATGAACAGGAAAAGGGTGTTACATCATTCTTTACAGAAGTGTTTGCAACACATAACCAGGGAAATGATGGTATAAATCTTTCGGCTTCCATTTTCTATGACTCATGCACATTCGGCGTAACTGGAAGTGATGAGGAAACAACGACTCATTTAGATGCTGATCGTAAAAAGCTTATTACAGTGATCAACAGGATTGTAAATAAACTGCATCTTAATCTTGTTGTAAGTGAGGAGATCAAGGATAGAGAAAATCTTGCCGGTGCCGTTAGATTTATCGGATATATAGGGTGCGGAAGCAGATACGGATCTATAAAACTATATGAAGTACTAGATGCATATCCTGCTCGATTAAGATCTCAAAAGATTGCTCTTTTAGACAAGTTTAATGAGGCGCTTAACTCATATTATGAGAAGGATTTCTATATCTCACGTACTCTGTTTTCGGATATCTTAAAAGAAATGCCGGAAGATGCCTTAGTTAAATGGTATGTATTTGAGAGTGACAGATATCTTAATGAGAGTGTAGATGAAAATACATTCAAAAACCTTCATGTTTAAGAGGAACTGATACATGGGCGGTAACAGTCTATTAAACATTTTAATACAGACAGTCAAATCCAAGATGACCGGATTTGTGACAAAGTTCCGCATGTATACAAGCTGGAGCTTTATCAAAACCCGTGTTGTTGTAAAGATAAGAGAGTTCTTCTCAAATCTTCTTGGTTTTAAGCCCAGGGATAATGAGGATTATTATTCTGTCGGACGCTGGATGATATCCAAACGTCTCGTATATGCTGCTGTTCTTATAGTCGGTGTTGTAAGCATATGGTATATCAGTACCGAAACATCGCTTTTTAAGAACTTTGATGAGGATGGAATCAAAACATATGATTACAATTCCATTAGACTCAGGGTTGCAAAAGGGCGTGTAAGGATAAAAGGAAAATCCGGATATAAAGCCTATGACGGAAATGTAGAAGACGGATATGCAACCGGAGAAGGTACACTGTATAATCCGGCTGGAAATGTTGTATATACCGGAAATTTTCTTCAGAACAAGTACGAGGGAGAGGGAACGCTTAACTTCAACGACGGCAGTATCCAGTACAGAGGAGGATTTCACGATAATAAGTTCGAAGGCTCGGGAGTGTTATATCGAGAAAACGGAACCAAGGAGTATGAGGGTGCATTTTCTCAGGGAATGAAGAATGGCCAGGGTATCCTATATGATGCAGGCGAAAATGAACTCTATGAAGGTTCATTTTCAAGTGACAACATCGTCTACAGCGAGATGCTAGGAAAAAGTGCAGAAGAAGTAGCCGGCTGTTATAAAGGTGCCAGAGATCTGTATATGACCGATGAAGAATCGGTTGTTTATATGAGCGGAATCAGTGCTATTTATCACGGTATAAGGGATGTTGAATCTCTTGATGATGAAGAAAAAGTAAGTGAAGTATATGTACTTTCGGATCATTTTGATTTTTCAAATGAAGCAATAGGGAATATATCCGATATAAGAGATGTTTTGGGAAATCCGGTATATGAAGGATACAGCAAGATTATTCTTCCGGAAGCTATAGCAATAGATATCCTTAATTCAAGATCAGAAGCGTTTAAGGGAGTGCAAAATCTAGATACTACGGAAGTTTTTTCTGATGTATCTAATGTTGAATCGTATGATAGCGATTATGAAGTTTATATATATACCTTTCAAAGGGGGGAAGTCTTTTATTCGTTCGTATGCCCCGACCAGACAGGTGACTTCAAGTTTTACTATATATCACAGGATAATGAATCAGCAGCTTAAGAGGTAAGATGCATTTAGAATATTCAAATAATATTAAAAAGAGAATAATGGCATCTTTAGCATCGCTTTTTTTGGCACTTTGTATACTCTTTAGTGATCTTTGTACTTTTAAAGTTCAAGCAGCTCAAGATAAGAAGATTTCACTAAAGGCTTGTCGTTCACTTGCAATCCAGGAATCTCTAGAATATGAGAATGCGGAAGATGCTATAGAGTCAAAGGAAGCTGAGTACGAGAGTGCGGTCAAGGCAATAAGGCTTAAACAGAAATCTATGAGCCAGTTCAGATGGTCGCCTCTTCTTAACTTTCAGTTCCCTACAAGTCCCGATCTGGCAGAAGCTAGTGAGTTTCAGTATAAGCCTGTTGCGATTCAATATGATATAAGTGTCGCTCAGCATAATCTTCAAGATAAGACATATGAGATAAGTGAAAATATTAATAACCTCTATGTTGAGATAGTTGTATTGCAGGAAACTATAGCTTTTAACGAACGTCGTGCAGAAGGGCTTGAAGACGGACTGACGAGAAATAGAGCAAGACAGCGAATCGGAGAAGCGACTAAGAGTGATGTCGAGAAGATTGAAAAGAAGCTTGAATCCGTAAATAACAAGATAGCTTCTGACAGAAGAACGCTTGAAGCGGATCTAAAAAAGATGTCAAAGCTTATCGGAATGGATATATCAACAGGATATACATTCGAAAGACCGTTTCTTGAAGCTGAGATAAAAAGAGATAATCTGGATGCGCTTATCGTGTATACGGAAGATCGTGATGAAACATATTATGAAGCATGTATAGCCGAATCAACAGCAAGAGCTGAATTAAATACCAATTACGGTCTGGTAAAGGACAAGTACGGAAGAGATTCAAATCAGCTTTCTACATATGTTAATTCTGCTTTCAATGGCAGTTCTGTCAATAAAAGAGCATTTAAGAAAGACTATAAGGCTTTTCTTGAAAAGATTGATAGTTACTGGCAGGGTAAAAAGAGGATATTTCTATTTGTCAAAGTTCCAAGACTCTGGTTTAAGGGTGACAAGGATGGAACAAGATATATAGATGATGATCCGTATGTTTTGTATCAGAATGTTTTGGATTACGCATCTTCGGCCAAGGAAAAAGAAGCTGCAAGAGAAACTCTTGATCAGACTGTTATTGATGCATTCAATAATTATGTATCAGTTAAAAATTCATACAAGCAATGTATAAAAGAACTTGATAAAGCAGAAAAAGACCTTACTCAGGCTGAACTTAAGAACAGAATAGGTGAGCTTTCATTTGATGAATATGATTCACAGATGGACAGTTACGAGGAACTCCAAAACAGCATGCTAGACAGCATGAAACTGTACAGCCAGACCTTGTATTCATTTGACAGGCTGACTTGTGGAGGGATAAGTGCAATTTTAAGCGGTACTGATGCGGACATGCAGACTGCGGTCATAGGAACAAGCTATGTTGTAAAAAACACCGCAGACGGAGCATTTTATTCAATCGCTTCGATCATCCAAAGCATGGAATTTGAACTTAGTATATCTATACCGGATGATTTTGAAACGGATATAACCGATTATGAGCTGTGGATCAATAATATTCAGGTAGGAGACCGTACTCCAAAGGATAAGAAGCTTAGACATCTAAAACTTGATTTTGATAATAACGCAGTAGTTAAGATAAGACTATATAATGATACGGAATTTGTAGACGACTGTATCATAGACTCCAGCGTTGAATCAGGACCACTAGATATAACAACAGGATATGATATCAATAAGGACAAGGATAATATACTTGGTACTTATGAAATTGATCTCAACGATACGACTAAACTTATTGATTTAAAGATAAATGCAGAGGATGAAGCAGTTAAGAGCTTTGTAATAAAGACTAAAGAAGGTATGACTGTTGGCGGTAACAAAAAGACCGATATAACAAGTACCCTTCGACATCTTGATATTGTACAGCAGTCTTTGGAAGAATTGCAGATTGAACTGTATGATGAAAATGAAGAACTGCTTTATACAGGACGATTTGATACATTAAATGGTCTGATAAGAAAATTGGAAGAATAATCGACAGTGAAGAAACTCTCTCTGAAAACAAAAAAAAGAATAAGAGGTCTTCTGGCAGTAGTACTTGCAATCGCTATAGCTATTCCCATCTTTTTACATAGCGGATTTTTAGCAAATGCGCTGTTTAATCCGGATGATGCAGTAACTTACGCTCAATTTAAGAGCAAAAGAGATGTAGAAGATGCAGTACTGTTTGTAGGCACATACATAGTACATAAGGATGCGATGACAGATCCTTTGTATGAAAAGGCGCTGGATTCTGCTTCAGAGAGCGGACAGGACACAATCTATTACAAGTCCGAGTTATCTGATGGTCAGTGGTTTGCGATTGAAGATATCGAGATAGGAATTTACGGAATCACAAATCAGGGTGTTCCTGTAAGCGACGAGGTAATCGATAAACTGTATGTTACATATTATGCTGGAGCTGATGGTATACTGATCGATGCCAAGACTCTTGACCCAATAAATCCGTTTGATATACCGGACCCATATGACCTTTCTCAGCTGCCTGAACTTGAGCCACTATGGTTGCAGTATTCATATTCTGAAAAGAAGGATCCGATAACACAGGATCAGTTTTTAGAAAACAGAAATTCTGAAGATACAGGGAATTTAAGAACTGATGTATATAATTATCAGGTTTTAAGTACATTCTTTTCATTGAATCTCAGAGATGAAGAGACAGACAAATGTGACGAAGACCTTAACAATCTAAACGCACTGTATATAAATCTTAAAGCTCAGGGAAGGGATGATGAGGCTGATCTTGTTTACAGTCTTATGGAAAAAACAGATGCGAAACGGCGTATGTTAGTAATGGAGCGGCTTATAGAGCTAGATCCGAATCTTTTAAATACATTAAACACGCTGCTAAACGGATCCAACTATACTCCGAACGGGAATTTTAAGGATTCTTCTTCTGATGAGAACAAAGATTCTAATCCGGATTATATAAACGAAGTAGAGGATTCAACAAAGCATGATTTTTCAGCTTCAGCTTTAGCTGTAAACAATCCTTGGATACTCACTTGGTTTAGAAACCTTGGGATCGCCGGTAATTCTGATGGCTGGTGGACTGTTCTTGAAGATAGCGAGCAAAATGCCAGAAAACGTGCAGAAGAAGCCAACAGCGAAAATGACGACTATGTTTATGACGAAACACCTAAAGACAGCCCTTTTAATGCTGATACTGGTCTTTTAGATGCAGTTGGTACATGCATGGATAACTGCTCTCAGAGCTTTACGAAATATCAGGCGATGTCTTTAATGGATGCAAATGATATATTGGGACATTCTGAATACTTATATTCGCAAGAGGTTATTGATAATTCATCCTCGATGAGTCTTGGAGGACCTGTCACAAATCTAAAGCATGTAGTAAATATTAAGAATAATACTATAGATGACAAGGAAGGAGAACTTGAACTTCTTAATTCAAGTCTCATTCCTCAGGCTGACTCGGTATATACAGTAAATTCCATGGCAGCACCTAATCCTGAATATTATGAATTCTCTGCAAATAATGCCAAGAAGAGCGTATTGGAGAATCAATATGCTTCACTGGAAGTTGACAGAGATATGCTTCAATTCTTTATTGATTGCGTAAGACAACGTGACACTGCAGAAAACGCGTTGGTATTTGTTTATGAAAGACTAAGGATTGCAGAGAATCTGAATTATACCATTCCGAAAAGTGATTTTGGAAAATATGCCAAGCGCTCTGTAGAGGCACATATAGCGTGGCTAAGGGAAGAAGCTCAAAGGATCATCGATTCTGATAGCAGTCTTAAATCTGAAGCTGATACTCTTAAAGATAAGAAAGAAGCCCTTCAAAAGAAGAGAGATGCATGTTTAGATGATAACGATCTAGCCGGAGCCAAAGCATATGATGCTCTGATTGAAGCAGTTGATCGAGATATAGCGGATGCAACAGGAGGAGATGCAAGCGGTAGCGGTTTTGATGCCGATAATCTGGCTGATGGTCTGATCGATAAAGCTATGAATAAACTTGCAGACAACGCAGATGCCGATCTTTCGGGAATAGCGGATGCGCTGGCTTCAATGGGAGCTGAAGACAAACTCAATGCATTGAAGGAAAAGGCATCGTCAACAGGTGCAAGTGACAGTACACTTAGAGGTATACAGGATGCACTGGATTCCATAGATGACGGTTCTGGAGAGATCACAGCCAATGAAGATGCCCTCATTGCAGCAATCGAAGCTTTCTTTGGTAAAAAACTTGATGAAATGAGTGGAAGAGAACTAGCGATAGCATGTGCTTCAATGTCAAAACTTGCAAAATCGGGGATACAGGCAGCCAAAACCCTCACTCCAAAACTTGCCAACAGAATGAAAACTAATGAAAACAAGTATCTGTATAATAAGTATGAAAATGATAAAACAAATGAATATGTAGATCTTAATACTATATCCAATTGCACAAAATACAGATATTTTTATGATGAAAACAAAAATACTGCAACAGTTACAATTAATGCGGAAATAAAGATATTTAAGCTAGGCAGTGATCAAATGTATAAAGGAAGTGCTGATCCAACACCTGAGACTATGAAAACAAAAGCTGTATTACAGAATAATCTGATGATCGGTGAAGAGGATGCACAAACATATTTTAATTGCATAGCTGAATACGCATATGATACAGGTTATGCTGTATGTCTGACTGGTCCGATGCAGAGTGCAGTTGAAGAATGTGTTGAATCAATTACTGATTTTATGAAGGGAGAGTAGCTATGGCTGATTATCCTATAATATCAGATGTTAGCTCATATATAGTAAGAACCTTAAGGGAAAAGATGTGCCCCGAACCCATACCTTCCCCCAACAATATAGAGATATCATCACCGCTTTCACAGGATGTTGATTATATTGTAGGATTGTATCTTTACGATATCAGGGAAGATGTGGAAGTTACCGGTCCAAGATATGTTCAGACCGGAAGAGCACAGATATCTAAACCGCCCAGACCATATGCATTATATTATATGGTCTTTATCAACGGATCAGGCCAGATGGGCTTAAAAGATCCGGATATACAAAAAATCATCGGGCGTATAGCGCAGATAGTGAACGATAACAGTTCCGTCAGACCCGATGAACTCCAAAGCTGGCTCGACACGCAGGAGCCTCCGATAGTACTGTCTCAGGCGAAGATAAGTCTGGAGGAAAAAGTGCGGGTATGGCAGGCAATCAACAAGCCTTATCAGATCAGTCTGTTTTATAGGGCGGCACCCGTATACCTGTCGAGTGGTGAGATCATTGATACACCTCGTGTTACGGATGGCAGCTTTGAGATCAGTATCACAGGAGAGGAAAGGAGGTAGGAACTTTAAGTGAGTGTAGTGATCAGAGCACGGCTGTCACTGGCTATAAGACTGATCGATACTACTACGGGAAGAGTGATTGAAGAGACGGATATTCGTTTTAATGAAGGCTCACAGATCTTGAAACCAATTAACAAAGGAGAAGGAATCTGGGTATTCACCGGAGAGAGCAGGAAAGATTTTTCTATGCATATAGCTGCCAGGGATTACGATGAAGCTGATATTGATATTCGATTTGAAACACTTAACCCCAAACTCCCGATGTGCGATGTATTCCTGATGCCGTCAGAGAAGAATCGCAAAGCAGGATCGGTTATTTCGATCCATGGGCACCTTTCCAAACTTGAATCCATTGAAGCGGTAGCAATCGATAGACCAATATGCCGTTACCGAGAGACATCAGAGAAAAGAGGCGTAATAAGTATGAGCCTTATGCCGATGACTATCGGAGGCAGAGTGGTAACCGAAAATATGCGTTATGCATTGCTGTCGGAAGATGGATCGCGCTATGAAGTGTTTGAGATCATCGATCAGGTGAATCAGACACAGGTTGTCCTTAAAGATATGCTTAAGGGAGAACACAAGATCAATGAAAGGGTTTGCCGTATAATCTACGGCAGAGCAGGTCCAAATGATGAGTTCATGCTGAAAGTGAGGGATGATGGCAGTAATTTGCCATATTTAATACACTTCACGGCAGGCGGTAATGAATACTTTAGACCGATCGATTTTCATTATGAGTCCGGAGAGATTGATCTTAAGGACAAAGCAGTTATGGTTAAACCTATAACCGGAAAGGACACAACAGATTATGAGTGAGCTTGTAGCTGCATCAGGAACCGCTATGTGTTCAATGGGCACAGCTCCGGCACCTGTTAAAGTAACATCGCAGACAAAAGTTATGACACAGGGAAAACCTGCAGCAACCATTACGGATTCTCAGGGAGGAGCAAATATAGGACCTTTCGGTATGTGTACATCATTGGCTAATCCGGCAGTTGCTTCGGCAACAGCTGCAGCTATGGGAGTTTTAACCCCACAGCCCTGCATGCCAGTACCGGCAGGTACATGGATAGCTACAAAGCCGAAAGTTTTAATAGGCGGTAAACCGTGTTTGACAAGTGATTGTAAGATGATGTGCGCCTATGCGGGATCGGTATCTATCACGTTTCCCGGACAGGTTAAGGTGACAGCAACATGATAATCAAAAAAATGAGGTAAAAGTATATGGCAGAATATTTATCACCGGGCGTATACGTCGAGGAATATGATAATTCGCCACGTAGTATCGAAGGCGTCGGTACAAGTACAGCCGGATTTATCGGCCTTGCGGAAAAAGGTCCGCTTACCGGAGCTCCTTTACTCGTGACAAGTATGCGTTCATTCCGTCAGCAGTTCGGAGGATTCTTATCTGAGTTCGGCTACGGAGAATATCGTTTTTTGGCAAACAGTGTTGAACAGTTCTTTGATAACGGAGGAACACGTTGCTACGTAATGCGTGTAGCTCCTGCGGATGCAAAGGCTGCTTCGGCTAAAAAAGGTATTTTGAGCGTTGAAGCAACAAGTCCCGGTACATGGGGTAACAAAATACAGATCATGCTCTCAACAAATACAAAGCGCAAACTTCAACTCGTTGAGAAGACCGCTACGGGCTATAAGGCAAAAAGCCTTGAAGGCTTTAGAGAGGGTGATCTGGTCGTATTTGAAAAAACTTATACAAAGATCAAGACTATCGTTGATAACGAGGTAACTTTCGAAGGTGATCTACCTAAGAATGCGGTTGATGCAAACATAGTTCCGAAAGCGCTTTTATATCTCGTAACATTCGATATGACAGTTCGTTACGGAGATGATGTTGAGAATTATGCAGAACTTTCACTTAATCCTTCATCGCCTAAATATGCAGGATCAAGACTTGCTGGAAGCAGCATAATCAAGGCAGAGTTTTCACAGCCTAAGAATCCCTCAAATCCTGTTACAGAGATTCTCGGAAAAGATGTTACAGACGGATTATTCTTCCTCGATGGAGGAACGGATGGATCAGTTGCAAAGATCGATGCATCTACTTTTATAGGTGAGGATAACGGACCGGGCAAACGTACAGGTCTTTCAGCTTTCGAGGAAAACAACACTGTAAGCATGCTTGCCATTCCCGGTATAACAATGCCTGAGGTTGTTGTAGCACTTGTAGCTCATTGCGAGAGGTTAAGAAGTCGCTTTGCAGTACTTGATATGCCTAAAGAGATGTACAAGACAGCCGATCTTATCGGATACAGACAGATAGTTGATTCAACATACTGTGCAATGTATCATCCGTGGATCCAGGTATTTGACAGATCAAGCAATAAATCTGATTATATACCTCCGTCAGGAGCTGTTATGGGTGTTTACTCAAGAACAGATATCGCTAGAGGTGTTCATAAGGCACCTGCAAATGAAGTTATCTTCTGTACAGGTCTTGCTGTGAACTATACAAAGGATGAGCAGGATGTTCTTAATCCTGAAGGTATTAACCTTATCCGTAATCTTCCTGGACAGGGCATACGTATCTGGGGTGCACGTACAGCTTCAAGCAACAGTGCATTCAAGTATGTCAATGTTAGAAGATTGTTCATCTTTGTTGAAGAGAGTATCAAGGCTAATACCAATTGGGTTGTATTTGAGCCTAATGATCCGGCTCTTTGGCAGAGAGTTCATCAGACTATCAGCAATTTCTTGGATGGACTGTTCAGAAACGGAATGCTTGCAGGCGGTTCAGCTGCTGAAAGCTATTTCGTAGAGATCGGAACATCTACTATGACAAGAGAAGATATCATGAACGGCAGACTTATCTGTAACGTAGGTATCGCACCGTCTCGTCCGGCTGAGTTTGTTATCTTCAGAGTAACTCAGCATACATCGGAAGCAGGCGGCGGAGAAGCTTCTGAATAAGCTTCGGTAACAGACAGTTAATAATCAAACAACAGAAAGGAGTCATGAATTATGGCTACTGGAGCATATGAAAATGACAAAAGGTCAGCATATCCGTTGACCAAAATGAACTTCCTGGTGACTGTTGATACCGTTGCGGGAACAGCAGCTTTCAGTGAAGTAACAGGCATAGAAGCCACAGTTGACGTTATCGAGTTCAGACAGGGTAATTCAGGATCACTTGCACCTGTTAAGGTACCCGGACTTGTAAAGCACGGCAACGTAACACTTAAGATGGGTTATATCATTTCAAGCCCGTTTAAAACATGGATCATGGAGTGTGTAAGTGAGTCAAGAGGTCAGATGCCTCGTAACAATGTTACGATCGAACTGATCGATATCAACTCAGGTGCACCTTCATCACTTGTGGAATCACCGGTAGGAACCAGACAATGGACTCTTACCAATGCGTGGGTAACCAAGTATAACGCTCCCGATCTTGATGCTAAGAATTCAGATGTAGCAATTGAATCGGTTGAGATAGCTTATGAGGAACTCATAATTCCCAACTAACAGACAATTTGTTTGTTCATATGGGGCTCATCTTTTAGATGAGCCTCAGGTTGAGCAAATAAATGAGAAAATGCAGGAGGTAAACAGATGGAAACCTTATATGATTTTACTTTGCCGAAAGGATATATGGATTCTAAAGGTGAATTACATAAGCATGGAAAGATGCGGCTTGCAACGGCAGGAGATGAGATAAGTGCTACACGTGATCCGAGAGTACTTTCAAATCCTTCATACCTGACTATCGTAATACTTAGCAAGGTTATAACAGAACTAGAAGGGATCGAAGCTGTTACCGCTACCACTGTTGAACAGCTATTTACCGCTGATCTTGCATATCTTCAGGATATGTATCAGAGAATAAATGATATTGAACCTCCTGTTATGGAGTGTGTATGTCCTGACTGTGGCAAGGTATTTCAGGTGCCACTAAATTTTACACAGGAGGGTTAAGACTTTATCCCAAGGATGATCTGTATAGAGAGATGAGTTTTATCTCATACTACTTCCATTGGAGTGAATCTGAAGTGATGGGATTGCCTCATGCGGAGAGACGCAGATGGTGCAGTGAGATTTCAGGGATAAACAAGAGCCTTAATCCCTCGGATAAGAAGAAGGAAAAGAGCATTCTTGATATGAAACCTAGCAGATAGAAGGTTATATTATGGCGTGGGACTGGTTAGATGACAAGTTATTAGGCAATTCAGGGGCTGATACAGAAGCAGCTTTAAGAAATCCTATTACTGCCTTTAATTTCGTACTAGAAGTTGAGGGTGGCTATTTCATGGCGCTCAAAAGTGTACGTGTATTCAATAAGGAAAATGAATACGAGTATATAAGAGAAGGCGGTGTTAATGACTATGTTCATATGCGCCGCAAACCGATCTCAAAGCCTTTTACATTTCAGGTTGAAAGATATGTTGGAACAGAGAGATTTCTTGATCCGCTCGCAAACGGAACAGAACTTATGTTGCCCGTCATTTTGTATGTTTACAGACATAAAGCCAGAAGTGCTGTAACCGAGTCCGCACCTGCATGGCCCGCGCGTATATATACATTTACAGGCTGTGTCGTAACAGCCAAGGAATATGGTGAATTAAATGCCGAAAAGAGCGCGATACTGACAGAAACTACAACTATTGCATATAGAGAACTCATGGTAGTTACAAATCCTTTTGAAGGATCACAGGAGTTGCCTAACTGGGAGTTTCCTCATGAAGAAACCGCAGATCATTTTCCTAAAGGAAAATATGCAAATATGCTTTCTACTCAAAAGGATCCAGAGTATTACAAAAAAGAAACAGTAACACTTGCTGATGGATCAACAAACAGCATATGGGTAAAAAAGGATCCTGAAGCGACTGAAGGGGATGCATATTTAAAACCATGGAACATTAAAGAAAATAAGACTGATCCAAAAGTTTATAAAGCGAACGATACAGCGATCAGAAATGACAGCAGTATATATGACAAAGACAAAGATGGTAACAGAATAAGAATAGACAGTGAAGCTAAACCTCATATAGATGAGTTTAAAAACGATACGAAAGCTAAATGGGCAAATTCAAAAGCTCAGGTAAGCGATCAGTATTATGAGGAAAAAACAAGCGAAGATGGCATTAAACGTACTGTCAAAAAGGAAGACGGAGGTAAGTATACTAAGCCAAGAGCTGAAGAATTCAGAACTGATGTAAAGGCAAATTGGGCAAATAAAAGAAATGAGACAAGTTCTAGTCATTACAGTGCCAAGCCTGGTGAAGGCGGCTGGGAGATGACAGACGGAAAATCTAAACCAAGATGGGACATCAGACAAAACAAAGAGAATCCTCAACCTATAAATGCTGTTCCTGCAGAAAACGGAGATGTATTACCGCCGGTAAAAGAACCATGGGATATAAGAAAGAATAAGAAAAATCCGAAGCCGAAATATGCTGAAAGAGCTAAAAATGGCGATAAACTACAGCCTGCCAAGGTACCGTGGAATATCAAGGACAATACAACGGATCCAAAGCCTAAATATGCAAAAAAGGCTAAAAACGGAGATAAACTTCAGCCTCCAAAAGAACCATGGGATATAAAAAATAATAAAACCAATCCCAAACCGGCATATGCAATACCTGCTAAAAACGGAGACGGATTGCAGCCTGTTAAGGGTCCATGGGATATGAAGTCTAATAAAGAAACCCCCAAAACAAGCTATGCAATACCCGCAACAAACGGTGACGGAAAACAGCCTGTAAAGGAACCATGGGATATTAAATCAAATATCGGAAATCCGAAAACCAGTTATGCAATACCTGCAACAAACGGTGATGGAAAACAGCCGGCAAAGGATCCGTGGGATATAAAAGCTAATACATCTAATCCTCAGGTAAGCTATGCAAAACCTGCAGAAAACGGAGATAAAAAGCAGCCTGTAAAAGAACCATGGGATATAAAGGCAAACACTAAGAATCCGCTACCGAAATATGCAACGGAATCTCCAAAGGATCATGAAAAGCCCGAGGTTGTAAAGTGGCCGCCAACCAGGCGAGCACTCATGGCTGACACTCTATCAAAGAAATAAAGAATATATAAATGCTTACAGTTAGAGCTCCTATAGAAATTAAAGCAAAAACAACATATTTATCTGCTCCTGAGGCTTTTTATCGAAGGATCATCGGAAACTATTCACTGATGGAAACTCCGGTAAATGCAGAAGATCTGCTTCACTTAAGCACGACTCCACCTGAGATATATGTTCAGGAAGGAGGAGCAATGACCAGTATTCTCAAGTCTAATACGAGAAACGAGACAAACCTTAAGAAGGTTGAGATACTCAACAATGTTCTTAACCGCATTGTTCTTTCAGCTGATGCTCATGTAACATATCAGGATCGTGTATTTATAACGGATGCTTTATATAAGCTTGGAATACGCGATGACAGACGTTTCATGAAGTCCTTTTACAGGATGGCTCAGGAGACGAAGAATACCAATACTCTTATCAATCTGTATCTAGAAAAGGGCAGTGAATTAAAAGAGATGGTAGAGTCTTTAGAGAGCGAAGTACGTTCTCAGGTAAAAAGTGAAAGTACTGAGAGTGTCACAAACAAGGAAAACTTTCTGTATGAGAGAGTCATGGACAGGTTAAAAACCGGTGCTATATATCAGATAGTTAGTAATTTTAACCGTTCAGTGGAAGAAACGGGAATTGAAAAGAATGAATATTCAATAGCTGCTCAGAGTTATACCGCTCAGCATATTCTATTATCGCTGCTGAGAGAAAATTCAGGTATAGCTGGTGAGAATTTGATCTATCTTAACACCAATACCTATGAGGAGAATCTAGAACAGACTGATGTAGCTCTGAATCAGGTTAAAAACGAAATGAACGGTGCGGTACTTATGGATATGCTTCAGAATCTATACCACACCGCATTTGACAGATTTTATTTGAACAATGAACAGTATTACAGATTTGAAGATGTTTTCTTTGGAGCATCATTAAGTACTCTTCAAAGACTCACTCAGTATCAGGGAGATTTAAGTCTTACGATGCATGAGAGTGAGGAGATGCTCACAGAAAACAATTATCTGACTAACAATGAGATCGAACTGTTAACAGGTGATAACGAGGGACGTGTTTCGGAAGAGGAACTCATAAAGATCACTGAGACAGTAAATCAGATAAATCTAATGAATGAACGCCGAAGACAGGAATACATGCGTGTCCTTGAAAGGATAAGACAAAGAGAGCGTTCGAATACTTCAGAAGGAGGCATGGCAAAGACACTTAAGAGAGGTCAGATGGCATTGCTTGCTCCGGAAGAACTAAAAGAAAAACTTGAGGAAGAAGAAAGCGTAAGGATATCCAGAGAAAAGAAGATATTACAGGAACTGGCTCTGATCCTTCCGGAAGAATCTGTAAAGATCTATGAACTTTTAAATGAATATCAGGAGAATCCGCAGAATCTTAACAAACCACAAGCCATAAGACCTGCTGATATCGGAGAACTGATATATGATATCAATTCCGTTGAAAGAGATGAAGAGACAGCGCCTGATAAAAAGACTGAATCTGTTTCAATCTCTGAGGCACAAGCAATAAAGGAAGCTGTTGATAAGATCAAACCTGTACAGTCTGCGATCTCAAAAATGGCTGAGCGCGGTTTCGAAGCAGTTCCTACAATACATAAGAGGACTGAATCATTAAGTCAGGAAGAGATCGAAGAACAGTTAAACTTAATGCATCAGGATCTCACAAGACAGATAAGAAGTGAAACAAGTCATGATACTGTGACTGAAACAAATACAACGTCGTCTCATGTGATAGTCAATAATGAGCAATCTGTCAGAAATATTGATGAAAGACAGATACGACAGATGATCGATACGGGTGTTAAAAGCCAGATATCGGCAATAAGCAATCAGGTTTTCAGAAAACTTGAAACACAGATGCGTAACGAAAAGATTCGCAGAGGATATTAGGATTAAAAGAAAGGAGGTATATGAATGGCTGGAATGATGAGCAATTTAGGTTCAAGCGTATCGGGCATGCTCTTTGACGGTGCCGGTGCAAAGGCAGTTATTTATATACCTAATCCCAATAAATACATTCCTGGCGAAACAAAAAAAGAAGACGAGGCAACTCTCAACAAAGCAGCTAAGAATTTTGAAAACAGTCTTGTTAAGAAGAATTCAAAGCAGCCGTTAAATGAAGCAGCCGGAGAGAAACTCAAGGAATCAAGTTCTGCTCTAAAGGCATTAAAGAGTCTTAAACCTGGAAGTAAATCTTCAAAAAAAGTGACGGAAGATGCCGAAGTAGATGATTTTGTAAAGGTCGTATTACAGTTCAATCCTGCGACCATAAGAATGGATACACTGAATGGTGCCGTTAAAAGTATAAACACTGCAGGAACAGACGCAAAGCAGTTAAATGAACAGAATTATACAGGAAGAACCAAACTTTCCTTTGATCTGATCTTTGATGATGTGGATCTTATGGATGCGTTCATGCTCCAGGAAGTGGTAGATATGAATGTATCAAAAATGGCGGGAAAGGCTTATGACATGTATACGCACGGCGGAAACACTTTCAGTGTCAGAACGCGTATGGAGGCATTTATGGGTCTTCTTGCAGACAGTCTTACACAGCATGTGATATTTGCATGGGGGAAGATGGTCTTCAGAGGTCAGGTAACCGGCGTAACCAATAAGTATACGATGTTTAATACCAGCGGAAACCCGATACGTGGAGTCATGCATTTAGAGATAACCCAGGATGAGAACAAGAATGATAAGTTCGAATATGATCAGGTTTCATTAAAGAAATCATTCGAGAACACATTCAAGAACGGGGTCGGCGGCGGTACAAGCGTTGCAAATAAGCTTTTAAACAACAATATTCTGAACATATAGGACTGGAGTATATATGGCATTTGGATCTACTCTTTGGAAAGGAACAAAATCTATCGGAAGCGGCATAGGAAATGCGCTCTGGCAGAATCTTGGTAACATAGATAAAGCGATCATCGAGATAGCTGATTTTTCAAAACGTGAGATTCAGGAGAATAATGCTCAAAAGCCGGGCGGAGGTACTGGAATTAGCGGATTAAAAGGACTCGATGGTTTCGACGCAGACCTTGTTACCGGTTATGCCAAAACTCTTAAAGCAGCTGCAGGTAAATTAGCGAATGCAGCTGGAGGAGACGATAACGCATTTGATATCAACAAAGATTTTCAAAGATTCAGATTTGAAGTGCCATTTAATCCCGCTGAGCTTACTATCACCGGATACGGCGGCGAGGAAATGATGGTATCAAATTATGCCAACAGAACCGATAAGCAGGATAAGCCTGATGAGAAGCAGGGGGATGGAAAACCTCCGGAGAGATCTAATGCTATTAAAGTCGTAGCTCCTCATATAGAAATGATCATACCTCTGATCTTTGATAAGACAAATAATCAGGATGCTTTTTATGGTGACAAATTTACTCTTGGTAGTACCAATCTTGTAAGAGGCGGGATGAATCTTGCCAAAGGTATTGCAGGAAAGGATGATTATTCCGTACAGAAAGAAGTAGAATCATTTACATATATACTTAGAAATCATCAGATGAAGCTCATGCGTTTCACATGGGGTGATATGTCATATCAGGGTGTATTAAATGGTGTAAATGCCGAATATACAATGTTTAATGTAAATGGAGAACCATGCAGGGCAACAGTTAGTTTAAGACTTGTAATCCTTGATGGTGATTATCCTGATCAGACCAGGATCATAATGAACAGGTATAAGCAGGATATTGGTTTCAACGAACAGAAAGCAGCTGTATTAAGCGGAAGAAATCTTACAGGTCTACATTAATCTTATGGCAGAATTTGATTTAAGCGAATTATATGATAAATATGAAGGATTTACCGATCCGATAGCAAGGGTTTATCTGGGTGGAAATGATCCCGAACAGGATAAGAAGATAAGGCTTGAGATCACTGATTACAATGTAGAGATATCCAGTGATTTTAAAGCGAGTATTGCAACATTCAATATAATCGGTGCATTTTCACTTAATTCCGGTGAATTTGATGTAAAGGGGATCAAAAAGTATATAGGTCTTGGTACCGATGTGCGTATCCTTATGGGACATGCTGCAAGTATTACCGAAGTATTCAGAGGTTATATTGCCAGAGTTGATTTTATTTATCAGCCTGATATCGAGATATTTGGTGCCGTCAAGATAACAGCGATGGATGTAAAGGGCATCATGATGGCAAATAACAGTTCAAAGAGACTGAAAGCCAATTATTATTCTGATGCCGTTAAGGAGATATTTGATTCAGCTCCTTATCAGAATCTTGTAAACCGTCAGATAATCACTGATATCGCTATAAGCGATACACCTGATAAACCGGTTGGAGGTATAGCAGGTGAACCGCCTGATAACCGTATTGAGATGGTTGCTGAAAGTGATTACGAATTTGTTGTAAGAACTGCCAAGAAGTTTAATTATGAGTTCTTTACGATCGGCGGAAATATCGCATTCAGGAAAGCCAAGGCAAACACCAAGGAATTAATAGATATAATTCCTTCGACTGCCATAGCCTCATTTGATGTAGGTTACGATATAACGGGAGTAGTCGGTGAAGTCAAGGTAAGGACGCTTGATATCGGCAAAGCTCAAAAGATAGAAGTAAAGAAAAAGAATGCAGGAAAGTTTTCACTTGGAAGCAGGGCAAAACCGCTGATCTCAGGACAGACATATATATATACAGATTCCTCTATTGAAACACAGTACGATGCTGATATGAGGGCCACATACATCATGGAGGATATGTCCTATAGATTCGGAAGCCTGAGAATGACTTTTTACGGAATGCCTGAACTAGTACCCGGTAGATTCATTACCTTATCGGGATTCGGTGATGGAATTTCAAACAAGTATTATCTGACCGATGTGATTCATGAATACAGCGGCGGTATTTATTCAACAACTATCCTTGGTAAGGCATCTACGCTTTAAATCATACACTGGAGGGAAATATGCCCTTTTTCGATATCGTGGATGATGTTGCAAAACATCAGATAGACAAGACCGATATGGGTGACAACAGAATAATGGGGGTACTGGTGTGTCAGGTTGTAAAAAACTATGACAAGGATCATCAGGGCTTTGTTCAGGTTAACATCACGACCAGGGATTATCAGGAATCACGTCTTGTCTGGGCTCGAATGGCACTTAACTACGGCGGACAGAAATGGGGAGAATACTTTATCCCCGAGATCGGAGATCAGGTCCTTGTTGTATTTGAACAGGGTAACATAGACAGACCCTTTGTCATAGGTGCAGTACCAAAGACAAATTCAAGCTTCATGCAGCAAGCCTTTGATGAAAAGAATCAGTATAAGAGGATAAAGACAAGAAACGGTAATCTTGTTGAGATAATGGATAACGGCGAAGGTGAAGGCGATAATGACCACATTATCATCAAGACAGCAAAGGATCTGCATAAGTTTGAGATAGATAACGAGAAAAAGAAGATATTAATATCCGACAAGGAAGGCAACAATAAGATCGAAATGAAGACCGAGGACGGTCAGATGGAGATTGTTGCCAAACAGAAGCTTACGATAAAAGTAGGTGACAATATTAAGATGATAATGAACGGCTCGAACGGTACAGTTACAATCGAGTCAACTAAGGTGAAGATAGATACGACAGATACGACGGAAATAAAGTCAAACAGCCGCATTAATGTGGAAGGCGGCAATGTTACGGTATCAGGAAACTCAATGCTTAAGGTAAAGAGCAGCGGTCCTGTCACTGTAGAAGGAACACCTATTAAACTTGGTTAGGAAATAAGCTATGGCAAAAGATTTTTTGGGAACCGGAATGGCATTCCCCCCGAGGATCGATCCTGCAACGGGGCGATTTGTCACAAGCAGCGGTTCACAATCTGTAAAAGAATCAATATATCTAATACTTATGACTCAGGTCACAGAGAGATTTACAAGGCCTTATTTTGGTACAGAGACTGCATCCTATGTGTTCATGGATATCAATCTTACCGAACTGACGATAATGAAGAGAAATCTGACTGAGAGCATCCTGCGACAGGAACCTAGAGTATCAGATGTTGATATTCAGACAGATATGAAATCCCAGCAGGGATACATTCTTATTAATATTGATTATGTACTGGCTGAAACAAATCAGAGAGACAACCTTGTATTCCCGTTCTATCTGAATGCTGAGCCTGTTCCTGATGAAGAAGAAGAGTACTATGAACCCGAGTTCATAGATGAAGACGTATACAGCGAGTAAACCAATGAGTAATGTCTGGAAGCCCCTAAGCGCTGGGGAGATAGAAAACAGAATAGAGAAGCTTGCAGCCTCGTATGTGCCCGAGTGGAGATTTAACAGAGACGATCCCGATATCGGTTCTGTTATTGCACAGGTGTTTGCAAAGCAGACTGAAGAAAACTACAGACTCATGAGCATGATGCCTGAAAGATATCATCTTGAGTTTGTAAATATGCTTGATTTTACTCTGAATCCGGCTCAGCCTGCGGGGAGTCTCGTAATATTTAATCTAAACGGTGGAGTCTTACCAGGAGCACAGTTGCCTAAGGGCACAAGACTCAGTGCAGAGTCTGAAAAGACAGATATCGGATATGTCATATATGAAACAGATAGAAATATATATGTGACAGAGGCACAGATCAAGGCAGTATTCATGACGGATATGGAAAGAGGAACTGTATCTCCAATATTCGGTGATTTTGCGATACCCAAGATACTTCCCGAGAATGCCGTCATCATAAGAGACGATGAAGAAATCGGTGATGATGAGAATAATTCACCTAAACTCTTGGCGGATATTGTTGATGAGCAGATGATCGCTCAGATACCTCCTTACGTTTTATTTGGTGAAAAGACAAATATCGGACAGAGTGTTCTGATCATATATCACGACAGGCTCTTTGATGGTGTGGATGAGCCTATCTATATAAGATTTTCAGGGGGTAAAGAACTTACAAAAAGAACTGCCAACGGTGAATTTACCTTCAAATATCTTGCAAATAGCGGATTTGAAGAATTTGATAAAGTAAGACTCCTTGATGATAACGAGACATTTGAACTTGTTAAGTCTAAGGAATGCAACCGTATAAGCATCAATTCTAAAGAAATGTCTGTTGTGATCCTTACAGGACATGAGCCTATGTGCGATTCGGTTGAAACAGAAGGAATAAGTATATCTGCCGGCGGATCAAAAAAAGCTCCTGAATATGTCGGTGACGGACAGATGGAGCTTGATATACGTAAATTCAATCCGTTCTCAGATACCCTTGCTTTGTACAACGAATGCTATATAGGTCATGATCCGTGCTTCTCAAAGAAAGGTGCACACATAAGACTTGATTTTAAAGTCTCTTATCAGGATAACCAGATAAGGATAAGCGCAGAACAGGAAGAAGCTGAGCTGACTGTTATAAAAAGAAAGCCAAAGAAACAGCCTTATGATAATCCATCACTTGTAAAGGCTGATGAGATAACGATAGAGTATTACAACGGTGTTGGCTGGAAGAAGCTGATATGTGATACAGAATATGCAGCATTGTTTGCGAATGCCGAAAACGGATCATATTCGCTTTCGTTTGTATGTCCAGATGACTGGGTTAGCTCTGAGAGTGGACCATACAGCGGAAGATGCCTTCGTATGCGAATAACAAGGTCTGATAACTGCTATATGAGACCTGCTATACATACTTATCCGATTATCGCAGATCTTAAGATTAATTATACATATGAAGGCAAGTATGTTTCGCCTGTTAAGCTTGAAAGGATAGCTGGAACATCAAAATTTGACATAACTGATAGCCTTGGGAAGAAGCGTCCGTTTACTGTGATGAGTGGCAATGAATATGCTGAGGATATGCTTTATATCGGTCTTGATAGAAAGCTTGAGGAAGGCCCTATAAGCCTTTATTTTCAGCTTGCTGAGCTCAGCAATCAAAACGGTGTCCGCTTTAGAATGGAATACAGCTCTCAGAACGGTTTTAAGGAGATGCGTTTTACTGATCTTACAGAAGAATTCACAAGATCAGGTACCGTTATGTTTTTACCTCCTGCCGATATGTCTGAGGCAACGATAGAAGGTAACAGGCTTTACTGGATAAGGATAATAAGAAGCAAGGCACAAAGATCTGAGAACAGTGACGCATTCCTTCCACATATCGTAAGGATGTGTCTGAATGCTGTTACGGTCACCAACGTTCAAACAGGTGATGAGACTGATTATTATATAGATGATGTCATGCCCAACATGAGATTTTCTCTTGGCTCAGGAAATATTCTTGATGCTGATATATGGGTAAATGAAGCGGGAACGATCCGCAAAGAGGAACAGGAATCACTTCTTGCACAGTTCCCCGAAAAAGTAAGAGCCGAATACGATCTTCTCGGTAGAATATCCGCATTTTATGTGCTCTGGAGCGAAACTGACGATTTCTATGATTCAAATGACAGAAGATGCTATCGCTTGGACAGAATGACAGGCGAGGTCATGTTCTCGGATGGAAACATCTGCGATATGCCAAGAGTTACAGATGATGTGGCTTTTAAGGCGCGCATCCGTTCAACAGACGGAGAAAACGGAAATCTTTCAGAAGGTATGATCAATGCCTTTGCTGGAGATGCTCCTTATATAGATAATCTCTATAATCCTATACGCGCTCATGGCGGAAGCAATCTTGAAACTCTCGATCATGCTCTGATGCGCGGTGCAGGTATAATGCATGCCAGAGGAAAGCTTGTATCTGAGGGTGATTACGAACGTTTCATAAAGGAATACTCAGACAGCATAGAGAGTACGAAGATAGTTGTCGGAGAGACTATTGACGGACTAAAAGATCCTTCTGATATTTCAATAGTCTTACTTATGAAGGATTTTGCTGACGGTGCATTTTCCTTCCACAGGATCTCAGGTCTTTTGAAGAAAGAACTGTTAAAACACTGTGAACTGACGATATCAGAAGATAATCTTCATATAGTTGAACCTATATTTGTTGATATATCAGTCACCGTTTGGGCAACAGTCATGGATATGGATGACAGCTTTGAGGTTCAGAATGAATTAAAGAGCGTTCTGACTTCATACTTGAATCCTGTATCTAATAAGAATAATTCAGGATGGGCGATAGGCGTTCTTCCCAAGGAATCAAACATCCTTATGAGACTGAGTGTTCTTAGAAGCCGTGCCATCATTCAGAGGATAACCGTAATAGGACGCTATACGGATGCATCCGGTGAGCATGAGCTTGATACAAGAGATATTGCGATAACTCCGTTCATGGTGACAAGAAGCGGAAAACATAAGGTTATCGTTACCAATAAATGAGGCTAGATTATGCTAAGAGTGGAAGAACTTCAAGGCAGAACATATGATGAGAGGATGGAGGACGTTCTAAAGGAACTTCCTTTAAGATCCTCTGAATGGACAAATTATAATCCTTCCGATCCTGGTATCACCATTTTGGAGAACCTTACGGCTTTTAATGCTCTGCAGGGCTCCGAGATTGTTTCACTTAGTTACAGGGCAAGAATGGCACTACTTAAGATGGCGGGATTCACACCTGCTAGAGGTAAGTGCTCAAGAGTACTTTTATCAGCTGATGAACTGGATTATCCTGCAAGTATCATGTCAGGCCAGAGATTCAGCCTGGGTGATATCTGTTTTGAAACGATTAGAGAAACAGTTACAGGTACGGGAAAGATAATTGGTGTCTTTACATCTGATAATGATGAATATAAGGATGTAAGTTTTGTTCTTGATAAGGAGCTTTCTGTACCGGCTAGGATATTCGGAGAAGAACCAAAAAGCGGGAACTCTTTATATTTCATATATAAAGGCGATGTAAGAGATTCCAGAGAGATCATTCTTTACGTAAGAATGAGCACGAATGAAAACAGAAATATAACTGTTGACAGAACAGAACATATCTTTGCTGATATAGACTGGGAGATATATACCGAAAACGGTTTTGAAAAGGTAAATGTAAGAGATTTTACCGGTGCATTTGCTTCAAGCGGTGAGATAAGGATCTCTCTTCCCAAGAATACTCCGGCAATATATACACAAACCCCTATATCCGGATACTGCATCAGAGCCGTACTTAAACGAGCTGACTATGATATAGTACCTAAGATGACAAATCTTTATGGATTTTTATTTGAGGTATGGCAGAAAGATACATATGCATATTCTCAGAGCTTCTCTAAATCCGATAGAGTAACGATCAGGTCGCCTCTTGGAAAAGATGTGTATTATCTTGTATTCGTACGTGAAGGCAAAGGAGAATCATATCGAAGATATGAACTGGTTACTTCAGGCGGGATGCTTGGAAGATACTGTACGTATGAAGAGACTTCTGACGGAATGACATTTATTTTCGATCCCAATGAATTTGGATATGCACCATACAAGGGGAAGGAAAGTGTCAGAGTAATCATATATAACGAAAAGATAATGCGAAGATATGATGTCGGAAAGGTTATCGGATATGATGATCAGGAGATAGAACTTCCTCTTGAACATATAGTGAATGAAAGCTTCTTTTTAATCGCACGAAGAGAAGATGAAGACGGTTATATATATGATTTTGTAAGACCGGAAAAGAAAGCTGAAGGGGCATTGTATTATCATCTTTTGGAAAATGACGGAAAGATCATCATAGAAGATGCAGGCGACTTTATAGGTGCCGAACTCTTTATGGGTAGTGTAGCTGTAACAAACGGCCCTCGAGGCAATATAAGCGCAGGTAACAGATTAAGCATAGATAACGATGAGATCAATGCTCAGTTTTATAATCCCGGTGAAGGCACAGGAGGCATGTTCAGAGAATCTTTTGAGGATGTAAGAGCAAGATTTTTAAAGGACATGCGAACACCATACACGGCAGTTACTGCTGAAGACTATGAATCTATTGTCAGAACAACACCCGGTCTGTGCATAAGAAAAACAAGGGCTGTAACTGACGACAAAGAAAACATGGTCAAGGTTGTAGTGATGCCTGATACCGATGAAAAGTTTCCAAAGCTTACCGATATATACCTAAAAAGGATAGTATCGCAGCTAGAAGACAGAAGATTGATAACAGCAAGTTTTAAGATCATTCAGCCTGTATATGCTCCTGTTGGTGTCAGAGCAACTGTCTATGTAAAAAGACATTTTGCGGATTGTAGAATGCAGATAGAAGAAAGGATAAGAGCAAGACTTGATTATCCCAATTCCGATCATAACATTGGTGAAGTCTTAAAATTTGAAGACGTATTTCACGCGATAGAAGAACTTCCCTGTGTTGAATATGTATATGAACTTTCACTTCATTCGGAAAATCCGAAGATAGCACAGCTTAAGGAGTATGATATCATACCGAGATACGACTGTCTGATCTATCCCGGCAATATACAGCTCCAGATAGTAACTTCCGAGAAATAACTATGGCAAAAGATATTTGGTATTCGATCAAAGGCAATAGAATAAAGAGTGCATATCTTAAAGGCTTTGAATATGATGATGCCGGTAATATAGTGCTTGATGAAACGGTTAATGAACACTTCATATTCTTTAAGCCGCTAGACGGTGTTACTGAATCTTCAACTTGGGGACGTTTTAGTTGCAAACTCAAATCTAGCGAAGAAATGGTTTGCTATACATATCTCTTAGCTGCTGATAATACAGTGATCAAAGGAGAAAACGGAATTCCGTTAAGCATAGATGAGATGTTTAGCGATCCTGATATGAGCACATATGACAAGATCACGTTTATGACAAACAGCGGTGCCAAAAGACTGGTAAACTGTGAAGATGCTCTGCTTTATGATCTTGAAGGCAGATATCTTTACATCGCAATAGAGATGATGGGATATGGAGGCGCCTCGATCGAAAAACTTAGGGTAAGCGCAATGGGCGATAACTTCATGAATACCTTCCCTCAGGTCTACCAGGAAAGAGGAAGCTTTTTCCACAGATATCTGTCAGTATTCTCAAGCATCTATAATGACTTTTCAGATCAGAATGAACAGCTCTACAAGATGCTCGATCTAGATACATGTTCAACTGAACTTTTAGAGATGTACGGATCTTGGTTTGGAATAGATCTAAAAGGCGGATTCTTGAAGGAAGAAGTTCTTCGTACGCTTGTAAAAGAAGCATATCAGTTGAATAAGATGAAGGGAACTAAAAAGGGGATACAGAGAGTACTAGAGATAATCCTGGAAGAAGAACCTGTATTGCTTGAGAATAGAATGCAAAACGGGGGAGTCTTTGAAATAACGATCCTTGTGAAGAGAAGACTTACTGAAGAACTGAGGCATCAGGTGATGTTCATGGTCGATCAGTTCAAGCCTTTGAGAACAAAGATACGCATACTTCAGATGGAGAAGGATGTAGTTCTTGACGGCAACAGCTATCTTGATATGAATGCGTCAATACCACAGGAAAGAAAGCCTGTTTTGGATGAGGAAGCTCTGTATGACGGAGCATTCACCTTGACTTAGAATATAAACAATAAAGAGGAGTAGAAATGAACATTGAAGAAGTAAAAGTTGACAGTGTGATACAGCTTAATGCATCAGGAAAGATAGATGCACTGTCATCAACTGAATTTCAGAATGCCATACTTAAGGGCTTTCAGAAATCCAACGAAGTCATCCTAAACATGAAGGAAGTAAACTATATTTCAAGTGCTGGACTTCGTGGACTTATCATCGGTCAGAAGACTGCAGCTTCAAAGAAAGGTCACTTTACGATTATTAATGTGACAGACCCTGTTAAGGACATACTTCGTGTTACGGGACTTGATAAGACATTGGTAATAAAATGATAACACTTTCTCATATCAATCATTCATATGAGACCGAAGACGGAATTATCGAGGTGTTTAATGACCTGAACGCTCAGATCGAAGATGAGGAATTCGTTTTCTTAACGGGCAAGAGCGGAAGCGGAAAGACTACACTTATCAAAATGATTCTAAGTGAAATTACTCCGTTGTCAGGTGATATCATCGTTGACGGTCAGAGCCTTCGTGATCTGCCACGCAGAAAAAAGCCTTATTACAGACGAAACATAGGCGTACTTTTTCAGGATTTCAAGCTTATCCAGGAAGTGAGCATATATGATAATCTGCTTGCTGCGATACTGGCTACAGGCGGATCGGTAAAAGATGCTGAGAACAAGATCTCATATGTATTATCGATGCTTGGTATAGATCATCTGCATAAAAGATTTCCAAAAGAGTTATCTGGCGGAGAACAGCAGAAGGTATGTCTGGCAAGAGCGGTGATAAATCATCCAAGGATTCTGTTGGTTGATGAACCTACCGGTAATCTTGATCCTACATCGAGTGCGGAGATAATGCGACTTCTTGATATCATACACAGACAAAAGATCACAATAGTCATGGCAACGCATGATCAGACAGTGATAAATAATAGTGACAGACGAATACTTAATCTAGACGAAACTAAGGATTTGGAGGCAGACAAACAATGAGTAAATCACAAAAACTCGCGATAGCAGCGGCAAGCTTTTTCTATGTGATGACAGTATTTGCAGGATTTTGCCTTAGCCTGCCATATATACTCATATTCTTTGTGCTTTTTACATTATCAATACTGGGATTTGCATATCTTTGCTTTAATGTTCATAACGATTATACGGGAGCAGATCATCTTCAGCAGGAAATTGGAATGCTGCGTGCTGAGAAGGAACAGTTAAAAGTTGATTGTGAGAAAACGGTTGAAGAAAAGAATTCTGATATCCGTAAGATGCAAACTCAGATTGATGATATGGAGGCTAAACTTAAAAAGGCTGAAGAAGATCTTGCTGCAGCACAGGAAGATGCTGATAACAAAGAAGATGAAAATGTTCAGTCATCAGCAGATCCTTCTATAGAGAGCCTTCTTCCTCCGGACGATGAGGATCCGGCAGTAACGGTAGATATCATTGATGTAGCCAGAAAGGCGATAGCGGAGCTTAAGGATGCAGCAAGAGACGCCGGATTAAGGATAAATATCTCTACAGCATCTGAAAAGATCATGGTTCATGCGAGTGCCAAAAGACTCCTTATAATGTTCAGAAATATAATTGATAATTCTATCAAATATATGCAGACGGAAGGAACTCTTGTAGTAACCATTTCGACGATCGAGGATGATATCTTTATTGTATTAAAGGATACTGGAAAAGGTCTTCCTGAAGACGAGACAAAACATATATTTGAACTGAATTATCAGGGATCAAACAGGATAAGTGGAAATGGTCTCGGTCTTACTCAGGCAAAGGCAATCGTTGAGCATTACGGCGGTACGATATATGCAAGAAGCCCGCAAGGAAACGGCATGGGCATATATATACAGCTTCCGACATCATAGGGGATCAAAAAATGAAAAAGAACATGGGAATATTTATGGCACTTGCCATATTTTACATATTGGTTGCTGTTTTAGCCCTCATAATGCTGGGTGGCAAAAACTCATTCTTTAACAAGGGAAAGAATACTTACGGCGCTGAACCGGCGGTTTTAAGTCAGACCGTTATCGGTGAACACTCAGACAACAGAGTTGTTGAAGAATCTGCCCCGGTCGTCGTATCTGAACCTGAAGTGATCGAAGAGATACAAGATGATGGAGAAGAGAGCATCGAAGATGTTGAAACAGAACCGGAGATCGAAGAAGAGATAGAGATTGAGGATGAGCCTGTAGAAGAACCTGTAGTATATGAAAAGAGATATTTATCATTTACTACTACAAATGATGAGCCTTTAAGATTCAGAAAGGGCCCTTCTGAAGATGCAGAGATAATCACAAAGCTCTTTACTGGTACTCTCGGATATGTTACTCAGCCCGGTAATGAATGGTGCAAGGTTGTTATGACTACTGGAAGAGAAGGATATCTTGCTACTGAGTTTTTAGGCATGAAAGAACTTACAGAAGAAGAATATCCTGAAAGATTCAGAGACCTTGTTGAAGCTCCGCAGGAGGAACTGACTGAGTTAAAGTTTATTGAAGTACCTGATGATGATACACAGGATACGGGATCAGAAGAATGATCAATGACGAATTATCAAAAAAGAACAAACAAAAGAACGAACGTGATATAAAGATCGGTAGCGGATATTATGACGAAGAGGAAGAGACATATATGTATGATGTCCGCAAACCGATGGCATTCATAAACGAGAGTGAAGGCGGAGTATTTGATATCACAAAGCAGACAGGTATCAATACAGCCAAGAGCGTTTTTGACAAAGGTGCATACTTTAAGACAAGATAAAGGATCATTATGACAAACTTTAATGAAGAATTAAACAATAAACCTTTTAGAGATTACAGTGAATATATGCAGTATATATTTGACTGTGTAAACAGCAGTATAGATAGCTATATAGCTCACTTAAAGGTAATATATGCCAATGGTGATGGCGGATACAAAAATATCATGTATCCTGATATCGAGCTGGCAGAAGCTACGTGTCATTCGAGACTTACAGAATCCTATAAAGGCAAGAATAAAAGTACTGAAGAATTCGAATCAAACTCTAGCGAACAGATAAGTACTAATGAGGATTCAGAAGAAGATGCTGACGATGATATAGATGAAGAATTAATGAGTCTTTTAGGCGATTTTGCATCTGTTAATTCAGATGATTCGGAAGATGATGAAGATTCTGATATCTGGGATGAGATAAAAAAGGACGCAAAGCTTCCGATTGTTGAAAGATTAAAGACTATAGATGAACGAGCAAGACTTACAGTTGAAAATGGAATAGAACTTCCATTTTATGAGTTATGCAAAAGACTCGAATTTGAACCTTTTACACAGTTTTGTTTTGCATGCGGCATCCTATCGTCTACCCAGACTGACTATGCAGGAGTATTCCATATCATAAATGAGAATGCATCGCTTTCGGCGCCTACAATTGAATCAGCTGCAAAGGTGTTCTACGGAGCTGGATTTTCAATTAACGGAGCTTATGGTGATATGAGTGCATGTCTTGAACAGCTTTTGCCTGTACTTCCTCTTCAGGTTTATGACAGTATGCCTTTCTCAACTGTAGTTTCACCTGATAAACGTATGATAGATTATCTGTTTGGACGTAACCCGCTTGCGCTTGATGCCAACTATGACAGATTCATATATTTGCTCACTGATGATAAGGAACTTGATCCTGTCATGGCAAATGAAGGCCGCTTAGAGGCTATGAAGACATCATATGAAGATGGTGTGCGTATATTTTATTATTATGGTGATGATGGAAGCGGCAGAAGATTCTTTGTTAAACATTTCTGCAGAGAAAATGGATTAAGAGCTGTTGCTATAAACTGTAAGAAACTTTTTATATATGACTATAACTATGTAGAAAAAGCATTATGGTCTGTAACAAGAGAGTGTATCCTTACTAAATCATGTTGTTGTCTTACAGAACTGACATATCGTGATGAGGAAAAGGAAAAATTCTTCGGATACATGGATCTGGCATTCTCTAAGTTAACTGAAAAGGGAATACTCGTATTTGCTATGAGTAAGCTCTATATAGATTTTCGAGAGGTAACAAAGAGTGCATTTACAGATCTCGAACTGCCTACACCGAATACAGGCGAGCGTCAGACTTGCTGGCAGTACTTTGCAGAAGGTTATTCTCTTGCGGATGATGTAGATCTTCTTGAGATGTCTACGAAATTCCTTTTTACAGCAGGAAAGATACATGATGCTCTTGTAAAGGCAAAATCTCTATCAAACATGGATAAGGAAGAGAAGATCTCAAGAGAAAGTCTCTTTAAGGGTTGTTATGCACAGATGAGTTCGGAACTGTCGCAAAAAGCTACAAGAGTAGAAGCTAAATTCGGATTTGATGACATCGTTATGAATGAGAGTCAGAGAGAGACGATATCTCATGCGATAGAGCAGATGACCTACAGAAAACAGGTATATGAAATCTGGAACTATACAAAGAAGTATCCTTATGGTCGTGGTCTTACAGTACTTCTTTTTGGTGCTCCCGGTACCGGTAAATCCATGATGGCTCAGGTTATAGCTCACGAGCTTAATCTTGAATTATACAGAGTAGATATTTCCAAAGTTGTTGATAAATATGTCGGTGAAACAGAAAAATCGTTGTCAATGATATTCAGGGAAGCAAAGAAATGTAACGTCGTTCTGTTCTTTGATGAATGTGATACCATCTTTGCAAAACGTTCAGATGATGGCGGTTCAAACCAGGCATCTGCTAACAATAAGACTGCATTACTCCTTCAGGAAATGGAAGCTTATGACGGAGTCTGTGTCTTGGCTACTAACTATAAACACAATATCGATCCTGCATTCTTTAGAAGAATGAAATATATAGTTGAATTCCAGTTCCCTGATGTTGATACTAGAGAGATGCTTTGGAAGACAACAATACCCAAAGATACTCCTCTTGCCGATGATGTTGATATCAGATTTCTTGCAGAGAAGTTTGAGTTTGTTGGTGGTAATATCAAGAACTGTATTCTTAATGCAGCTTTCCTTGCTGCGGCTGATCCTAATGCCGATGGTCAGGTACATATGAAGCATTATCTTAATGCGATAAAGTATGAATTCGTTAAGGTCGGAAAGGTATTCACAAAGTCCGATTTCGAACCCTATGCAGAGGATGTTGGACTGGCATAAATTGTTGTTAATGAGGATAAGAATTTGAAAGAAATGAAAATCGTCAAAAACTACAAAAGATTAAAGAAATGGGCGAAAACGTTATTTGTTACCCTTCTGACCATATGTATAGTATTCACTTCAACCGGAGTGGCTACTCTGTTTGCGTACGCTGATCCTGCTGATGATAATAATGAAATAAACGATCAGTTTAACACAGAAAGTGGAAGTGAAACTACCCCATCAATAGCTCCGCAAGAACATGAACACATATATGTTACGTCATATGAATCAAATAATGATGGTACACATAAGGTTATAAAGACTTGTGAATGCGAAGATAAAATAGAGGAAACAGAGAATTGTTCAATTGTTGATGGCATATGTGCCAATTGTGGTTATATAGATTCAAGTTTTACTGACGAAGAGTCATTTGAAAACATAAATAATTCGCCAGCCGAACGAGGTGGAAGTATAAATCTATTGGGATTATCAAATGGACCTCTTGATGATTCATGTTTTAGTCAGTTTTTCAGTAATGAACCAAGTGTTGCTAATGAAACACTTGTTTATGACGGTACTTCACATATTTTGTTTAATGAAGGAATTTTGAAAAATACAAATTTCAACTTTAATTTCAATAAAGCTACATATAGAATCGAAAATGTTCGAAAGACAGTTTCTTATACGCCTGATTATAATGGATCAGGTACTGATGCACAGCTATACAATATGTCTATAACAATTGATTATTCTGGCAAAAAACTGGTTATCCCAGCAGAAATTCCAATTAGTGGTTCTATCACTATTGATAATTATAATTCTACTATAAATACACGACCTATTAGTGAATGTACCGGAAATGTTTCTTACTCACCTTTAAATTCTATTGATTGTAATCTTGCATATAATGGACATAATCTTGTACTTGGAAATGATTATAGTATAAATGAATCATCGCTACCTGAAGTATTAGTTGTTGGTGATACATATTCTGGTGTTGAAGTAACAGGAATTGGTAATTTCTCAGGAACTAAATCATATGATATTACAATTCCTGATATACCCTTGCAATTTGATGGAACATCTTTATCTTCATCATATACTGATCAGGTAAACATTGCGCCTAATTCATCAGAAATAAAGATTTCATTATCTCAAGATGGACCGTTTAAAGATTCGATAATTTATACAACACCAGGAACCAATAGTTTCCCTATATATTTAAAAAACTCAAATGGCAAGATACATAAAAAAACTATTAATGCATTGACGATAAATGAGACTATTCCAATTAGATATGATAATGATTACAAAAAAGATACATATATAAACAAAGTCAGTATTACTGCTAGCGGATATATGATTGGAACATCTGAAACAGGACCATTTAGCAGTACTTATGTTTATACCAAAATTGGAGAAGATCAGAGTTTTTATCTTTATTTTGTAGACAAGAATAATCCTAATGCTGTACCTATTAAAAAACTAATTAATGGTATTTCAATTCTGTATGATGGCGTTAATCTTAGTGGTGAATCTTCAGGTAAGATAATTGTAGGTGATTACAGCTCGGATAAAATTGCTGCTACAGAAGACACTGTCTATATGACAGATGATGCTAAGAGTATCGAGATACAAGCAACTAATGATAGTGCTGGAATAAAGAGCATTGAATATGCGACAGCCAATGAGGCATATAATACCGTTTCGGATATTCTAGGTGCAGTAATAGACAAAAAAATGAGTTGGAAGCCATACAGCAATGATGGCAAGCCAACATTGCCTAAAGATTCAGCATTATATATTTATGCAAGAATAACTGATCAGCAGGATAATTACAATTATCTTTCAACTGGAAAGATAATATATGATACTATTGACCCTGTTATAACTAATGCTATTCTAGCAGCTAAGGAAAATGGATCAAACGATAATGTCCTTGCTGTAACGGCTAAGGATACTTTAAGCGGTATCAAAGAATTCTATATGTTATATGAAGAAAAGAATTCTGACTCCGAAGTTCCTAAAAAATCAAAAATAATTGAAGATGGAAAAAAATTCGATGTTGATACAAATGATGGTCAAAATGCTGGAGGTAGTTACAAACTATCTGATCTTATCGAGGATACAACATATATATTCTATATAGTTGCCAAAGATGAAGTTGGAAATATCAGTGAAATAAAAACTATTGAATCAAAAGGAAAAGGATCTTCAAAAAGTTATGGAGCTGATAGTAGTAGTTCTGCAACGGCTTCATCAGGACTAACACCTGCTCCCAATGGTATTGCAGGACCAGGGAATAACAAAACACCCAAAACAGGAACTACAGGTATACCTCAAAAGACATCTCAAGAAGTAAATGTATCATCTTTGGATAGAGAGATAAATCGAATTCCTTATATTTCTGATGCTACAGGTGACACTAAGATAGGAATTGATGCCACTGGCGGATGGGACAAGATTACAAATGAAGTTAAGAATGCATCTCCTGGTATCAGCATGGATGTTGAGATGAGCGGTTTCAGCGTTGTACCTGATAAGGTTTTTTCAACAATGATGGGTAAAAATCTAAATGTAAAATTCCTTATGCCGGAAGATGTTGAGTGGATAATAAATGGTCAGAATATTAAATCCACAAGCGGAACTGATCTGGATCTGGGGGTACGAATCGGAGCTAAGAACATACCAAGTGATATGTTAAATCCGGTTGTTGGAGCGTATCCACATACTGAGATAGAATTGAAACACAACGGAACCTTCGGCTTCAGCGGTATATTACGTATTCCTCTAGGAAAATCAAATGCCGGACTGTATGCATATCTGTATTATTATGATACTAAAGAAAAAGAGATGAAACTTATGCAATCCACACAGATATCATCAACCGGCTATGCTGAATTTGAGTTTAATCATGCCTCTGATTATTCGATTGTTATCAGAGGTGAAGAGATGATGACTGTTGGTACAGCTAAATCAAATAATGCGCTTGAAGGTGAAGATACAAATGTTGATAACACCAGTGCATATAAGACATTCAGATTAACTGATTTTGCCGGAAGCAGAGCATCAGTAAGAATGTGGCTTTTCATGATAGCTATCATAAGTGCAGTAATGTGCGGTTTAATACTATATATGCCAGGCCTAAAGGATGAAGAGACTTTAGAAAAAGTGTAAGATAGGCTAAATATGAAAACAATAACATTGCAAGCAAAAATGGAAAATCTAAATTCCGTTATATCGATGATCGAAGGAGAACTTGAAGCTAATGGTTGTCCTTTGGAAGAACAAACACAGATAAGCATTGCATGCGAAGAGATATTTGTTAATATTGCAAGCTACGGATATACTCCGGGTGAAGGAGATGCTGTGGTAAGCATAGATATAACAGGCAATTCGCCTAAAAAATGTGTCATTGTATTTGATGATGGCGGAAACCAGTTTAATCCGCTTGAGAAACCTGATCCAGATGTGACTCTTGAGGCTGTAGAAAGACCAATAGGGGGATTGGGTATATATATGGTTAAAAATACTATGGATGATGTTTCTTACGAATACATTAATGATCACAATATTTTGACCATTACGAAAAGTTTTAATTAATATTTTCTGATATTGGGCTACACATGTGTGTGGCCCATATTCTATGACATGATAGATATACTTTTGTTACTCTATTATGATACAATTTTTCTGATGATACTAAGATAGTCGTGGAGAAAACAAATGTATTATTCAAGTTTTGGAATACTGGCAGTAATCCATCATCTAATTATCAATCATGATATTTTGAAAAACTCTAAAAAACTATCGAAAGACGATTCACGATATCGCTATCGACTGTTTCTTATATCTATTCTCATATTCTATATGGCAGATCTGTCATGGGGATTTTTTACAGGATCTGATTATAGAACATTAGCATATGCTGATACTATGTTGTTCTTTGCATCCATGGCCTTTTCGGTATTATTTTGGACCAGGTTTGTTGCATCTTTCCTGGGAACCAAAAGTATTAATGCTATAAGTCTTTTGATATCAGGCTGGTTTATTTTTTCTTTTGTTATACTTAGTCTATTCATTAATTCCTTTAAACCGATAATTTTCACGTTTACTTATGACATGGAATATATTCCAGGCATTGGAAGATATTTTCTTTTGATAGCTCAGTTTATTATGTATATCATAAGTTCTCTCTATTCACTTTTTGCTTCTTACAGAGCAGAAGGTAGGGCTAGGATTCATTACAGGGCTGTATTTCAAACATGCGGTGTAATGGCGGTATTCATCTTACTTCAATCGTTTTACCCGTTACTACCTTTTTACACAATCGGATGTATTATTGCTAACTGTGTAATGCACATTTTTGTTGATGAAGATGAAAAGATAGAACAGGTACAAAAAAAGGAGAAAGCAGAAAAGGAAAAAGAAATATATAATCATATCTCAAATTCTCTGGCTGAAGATTATGAAGCTATTTATTATATCAATATCGAGACAGGCGAATATAAAGAGATATCAGCTAGCGATGAATATATGTCATTGAACGTTAATCCTTCTTTTAATGATTTCTATACAGATACTATCGATAATGTGCTTAAATATGCACACCCAGATGATAGGGCTTTTGCACTTAGCATGTATCACAAGGAGACTATGCTGAAAAATCTAAAAGACAGGAAATCCTATGCATATAAATACAGGATAATGTTTGGAAATGAACCTAGATACTTTAGGTTTGTAGTAATGCTTGCAGAAGACGGAAAACACTTTGTTTTATGTGAAAAGGACATAAATGATACTATTACAGCCGAAACAGCTTTCCTCGAAAAGCAAAAGGCAAGTATAACATTTACTCAGATTGCAGAAAGCCTGGCTTCCAATTATGATGCGATTTATTATGTTGATTCTCAAACAGGTGAGTATGTAGGATTTGACTCAAATAACATATTCGGCGAATTAAAAGTAAATCAATCAGGAGATGATTTCTTTAAAACATCAAAAGACAATGCATTAATCCTTGTTCATCCACAGGATCAAGAAAGACTGCTTAGAATCTTTGATAATGACTATATGATATCAGCATTAGAAGATAAGAAGCAGTTTAGTATCGAATACAGACTGATAATTGATGATAGAGTTCAACACACTAGATTATCTGCAAGAAAATCAAGAGACGGAATACATCTAATAATCGGTGTAGAGAATATTGATGAGGAAGTAAAGAAAGAAAAAGAACATCTTTTAGCTCTTAATACTGAAAAAGAGAATGCAAGAAGAGATGAACTGACAGGTACAAGAAACAAGACAGCCTTTGCTGAAATTGAGAAATCAATTCAGGAAAATCTAGATAAAGGAATGGATTATCTGCCTTTTGCATTAGCAGTTTGTGATATCAATGATCTAAAGAAGATAAATGATTCCAAAGGACATAAAGCGGGCGATGAGTATATAAAAAAATCAGCCAAAATGATATGTAATATATTTGATCATAGCCCGGTGTTCAGAATTGGAGGAGATGAATTTGTAATATTCCTTAGCGGACAGGATTATGCGGATAGAAAGAAATTAATAGCCATGCTTAATAAGGAGTCTATAATTAATCGAGATAAGAACATAGGACCTGTTATCGCAGTAGGTATCGCTGATTTTATTGTAGGTAAAGATAAACATGTCGATGACGTATTTGATAGAGCAGATCATGAGATGTACGAGAATAAACGTAAATTGAAGATTTAGAGCTAATATACAAAAATTGCCTGTATTTGTACGCATGTGTTATACTTGTCTAAAAGGAGTATATATCAAAAATGGTTGACAAGAAGAAGATAGAAGAAGCTGTTACCATGCTCCTGGAGGGAATCGGTGAAGATCCGTCCAGGGAAGGGTTAAAGGATACACCTTCGAGAATAGCGAGAATGTATGAAGAAATATTTGCAGGTATGGATGAGGATGCAAAGAATCATCTTTCGAAAAGATTTACCTGCGATAACAGTGAGATAGTATTAGAAAAAGACATTACTTTCTATTCAATGTGTGAACATCATCTTTTGCCTTTTTATGGTAAAGCCCATGTAGCGTATATACCTGATGGTGAAGTTGTTGGCTTGAGCAAGCTTGCAAGAACTGTAGAAGTTTTCGCGAAAAGACCACAACTTCAGGAAAGAATGACAGCTCAGATAGCAGATGCGATAATGGATGAACTTGGTTGTAAGGGCGCTATGGTTGTCATTGAAGCAGAGCATATGTGCATGACAATGAGAGGAATAAAAAAGCCAGGAGCTACAACAGTCACTTGTGTTTCAAGAGGTGCCTTTGAAGACGAAAAGATGAAGAGAGCTTGCTTCAGGCTTATGAGGATGTAGTATGATCATCGGAAACAAAGAATTCTTTGAAGATCGTACATATATAATGGGTATTTTAAATGTCACTCCTGATTCGTTTTATGATGGAAGCAGATACGATGTCTTAGAATCAGCTGTGCGAAGAGCAGTTCAGATCAAGGAAGAAGGAGCAGACATTATCGATATAGGCGGTGAATCAACTAGACCTGGTTATACAATGATCTCAGCTAACAAAGAACTTGAAAGAGTAATGCCTGTAATAGAGGCTGTTAAGAAAGAGATTGATCTACCTATAAGTCTTGATACATATAAAGCTGATGTCGCAAAAGAAGGAATAAAACTGGGAGTTTCCCTCATCAATGACATATGGGGATTGAAATATGACCCTGATATGGCTCGTGTAATATCTGATGGTAAAGTTTCTTGCTGTTTGATGCACAACAGGAAAGAAACAGATTATAAAAGCTTTGTTGAAGATACTATAGAAGATCTTAAGGAGTGCATTAATCTTGCTCACAATGCTGGCATCAAAGACGATAGGATAATTCTAGATCCAGGTGTGGGATTTGCAAAGGATACTGAACAGAATCTTGAGATAACGGCATCGTTAGACAGAATTTATGAGCTTGGATATCCGGTTTTGCTCGGTGTAAGCAGAAAATCTGTAATAGGAAACGTTCTTAATATTCCGAAAGAAGAAAGACTTTCAGGTACATTGGCACTTGGCGTTTACGGATGTCTGCATCATGCAATGTTTTTACGTGTTCATGATGTTAAAGAACATGTTCAGGCTGTAAAAATGATAAGAGAGGTCACAAAGTATAATTAATCAAAGGAGGATGTCATATGGATCAGATCAAAATCGAAAATCTAAAGGTTTTTGCATATCACGGTGTATATGAATCAGAGAGAGAAAAGGGTCAGAATTTCTTTGTAAATGCTACTCTATATACTGATCTGACCGATGCTTCACGCGAGGATGATGTTGAATATACGACTGATTACGCATCAGTATGTCAGACGATAAAAGATGAGATGACATTAAAGACATACAGCCTTATAGAAACTGCCGCTGAAAGGGTTGCTCAGTCAATATTAGTCAATTTTCCTAAGATTGATGCTGTTGATATTGAGGTTAAAAAGCCTCAAGCACCTGTACCTATGGAGTTTGATTCAATATCAGTAAAGATATCAAGAGGCTGGTCTGATGCGTATCTTTCTTATGGATCAAATCTTGGAGACAGAGAAGAAAACATTGAGAAAGCTCTATTTAAACTTTGCGACAGAAATGATTGCAAGATGGTTCAGAATTCTTCACTTATTGAGACTAAACCTTATGGAAATGTAGTACAGGATGACTTCTTAAACGGAGCATGTTATATAAAAACCCTGTTAACACCTATGGAACTTTTAGATGTACTGCATGAACTTGAAAATGATGCTGGAAGAGTAAGAGATGTTCACTGGGGACCTCGTACACTTGATATGGATATCATATTCTATAATGAACTGATATTTGACAGTGATGATCTGATAATTCCGCATGTTGATATAGAAAACCGTGAATTTGTTCTAAGACCTATGGCAGAGATTGCTCCATACAAGAGACATCCGATTTTCAGAAAGACGATGCAGGAAATGCTTGATGAATTGATGAAAAGATAAGAAAAATGAAAACTCTGAGAGAATTCATACTCTCGGAGTTTTTAATTGTTAAGGACGAAATTCTTCAATTTTAAGTGTTCCGTAATGGTTAGCATGATATGTTACGGTATCGTTGTCAAAAGGCCTGAAATATACATAGTTTGAAGTTGTCTGAATATCATTGTATACACCTTCAGCAATAACAATATCATCACCGCCAGAAGCCATTACTCTGTGAAGAGCGGGATCACCTACACTTACCTGGTAATATATGATATCTCCGATCTTATTGTAGAAATCAACTCTTTGATCGGTAATTATTTCTTCTGTTTCTGACTGAGGATTATATCTGTGAAGTTCATAATCTGTGTTTGGATCTATAAAATATATCCATCCGTCGCTGTCATAAACTGGCATATATACATCGTGTGACCAGTATGATTCAGATTGCATAGTTAAAGGATCATATATGTAGAGATAATGATTATCTGACATATTCCCATAATATATATACCCCCAGTAAGGATTAGTAAATGTTACAAACTGATTGATGACCTCATGATTGTTGTTTCTGTCTGTTGTAATAGCATAAATTGAGGTGCCGCTATTCTTGATATAATTCTGATAATAAAGTGTATTGCCATATAATAGACATTGAGCAACAGGATTTGTAGTATAGCATATCGAATCACGTCCGCTATGATTTATGCTGTAAAGACCTGCAGATTTTCTGATATAACCAAGCCCCTGTCCATTTGATTTTGGGGACATTGAGTAATATATTCGATGATCATCAGCATTTATAGAAACAACAGATGTGGATGTTATCTTTTTAGCGTTAGTCTCATCGGAGTTCATGACATACAGAGCATCTGAATCATATGAATTAGCAAAATAGACTTTGTCATTTATCTCACAGAACTTACCACCATTATTCAGGTTGTATGCAGAATTTCCTACATGATCGTCAGGGTTAAGATGACTCTTATCTATAAAAAAGCGTACAACAAAGAAACTGGTTATCACTAAGAGCACACATAATGTGATTAGAAGTGCCTTGAGATTCTTGTTCATCAGTCGTCCTCCTTAACTTAATTATAATAGCCAAATTTCTTGATATCAAGGTAAAACTAGGCTAAGATAAATATAGATATGTGAGGAGAAAATATGAAAATTGATGAGCTTATAGTATATAGGATTAATAAAGAAGAACAGGTTTTAAATGATATATCTTATATAATTGACTGTTATGAGAAATACGGTCAGGAATTTGATCCTGAAGATTACAAGGAAAAGTTCTATTTATGCATGCAGCAACTTATAGATATGGCCGGAAATCACGGATTTTACGGTAACCTGTGGCATTGCTATCTTACTAATATTTTGGTAAATCACGAAAACAGCTACAGTAGAGCAACTGAGATAGTAGGTGCAGTCGAAGGCTCAATTAACGATGCTGTACTTCATGATATATCGATATTTAAAGATCTTTATGATTATAGATTTGAAAATCTTGTAGAAAAACTTGGTATTAAAGATTTTAATATAATAGAAAACTATAACGCGGGAACAACACCTTCAAAAGTATACAATCAAAGGATAAAGGATCGTATATGCACATTAGCTGAAAAATTCAATAATGTTAATTCGCCGGAGGAAATGAAAGATACTCTAACAGAGTTTTATAAAGATTACGGTGTCGGCAGATTTGGCCTGCACAAGGCTTTCAGAGTGGTAGAAAAGAACGGTCAGACTGAGATAATACCAATTCTCAATATAACGCATGTAAAACTAGATGATCTAGTAGGATATGAAATAGCAAAGAAAAAATTAACCGATAATACAGAAGCATTCGTGAGCGGAAGAAAAGCAAATAACTGTCTGTTGTTTGGTGATGCAGGAACGGGCAAATCATCGTCAATAAAAGCTATAGCAAATGCGTATTATGACAGAGGATTACGTATAATAGAGATCTATAAACATCAATTTAAGATGCTTAATGATGTTATAGCGCAGATTAAAAACAGAAACTACAAATTCATCATATACATGGATGATCTGAGCTTTGAAGATTTTGAGATAGAATATAAATATTTAAAAGCAGTTATTGAAGGTGGTCTTGAAAAGAAACCTTCAAATGTTTTGATATATGCTACAAGCAACAGACGTCATATAGTAAATGAGACGATATCGGAGAGAGAAAACAACATGCATGTATCAGATACGCTTCAGGAAAAACTCTCACTTGTTGCTAGATTCGGAGTGACCATATATTTTGGATCGCCTGATAAAAAGGAATATCAAAACATAGTAAGAGTGCTTGCAAAAAGAAATAATATCGATATCAATGATGAAGAACTTATGGCAGAAGCAAATAAATGGGAGATGAGTCACGGAGGATTCTCCGGACGAAGTGCACAGCAGTTTGTTGATTATCTTTTAGGGAGCTATATAGACTGAAGAGGAATATCAAATGGCTAAAAAAGAGTTGAAAAATCCTGAATACTACTACAACAGAGAACTAAGCTGGCTTAAATTCGATGAGAGAGTTTTAAGCGAAGCTATGGATCCCGAGATAGAACTTTTTGAGAGACTTAAATTCTTGAGTATTACTGCTTCAAATCTTGATGAATTCTTTATGATAAGGGTTGCCTCACTAAAGGATATGGTAAATGCCGATTACAGAAAGACTGATATTGCCGGTATGACTGCCAGAGAACAGCTTGCTCATATCGATATCGAAACGCATAAACTAGTACTTACACAGTATGAGGTATACAGAGGTTTTAAGGATGAACTTAAGGAAAACGGATTAAGGATCATAGACAAGGACTGTTCGCTTGATAAAAAGCAGGAAAAGTTCATTGAAAAGTATTTCATGTCCAATGTTTATCCTGTACTTACTCCGATGGCTGTGGACAGTTCAAGGCCTTTTCCTCTTATAAGAAATAAGTCATTAAATATCGGAGCGATCGTTCATAAAAAGGATGATCCAGAAAAAGAGATCGAATTTGCCACAGTTCAGGTTCCGAGTGTACTGCACAGAGTAATCGAAATTCCGGACAGCGGGTATGGTAAGACAGTTATTCTTTTGGAGGACATGATAGAAAAGTATATAAGCAAGCTCTTTCTCCATTATGATATAGTCTCAACATGTCAGTTCAGAATAATGAGAAATGCTGATCTGACAATAGAAGAAGATGAGGCTGCAGATCTTCTCAAAGAGATTGAAAGACAGATAAAGAAAAGACAGTGGGGCGAGGTTATAAGACTCGAGATAAATGATACATGCGATGAACAGTTAGTTGCCATACTTAAAAACGAGCTTGTTATAAAAGAAGAGGATATATATTACATCAATGGTCCTCTGGATCTGACTTTTCTAATGAAGATATATGGTATAGATGGATTTGAATCTCTTAAAGTTCAAAAACATATACCTTCACCGGTTTTGGAAATAAGAAATAAAGCTTCTATATTTGAAGCGATAAGAGAAAACGACATTCTGATGCATCATCCATATGATTCGTTTGAACCTGTTGTTGATTTCATAAAGGAAGCCAGTAAAGATCCGAATGTTCTTGCTATAAAACAGACTCTATACAGAGTATCGGGTAACTCGCCGATAATAGCTGCGCTCGCAACAGCAGCTGAAAACGGCAAGCAGGTAACTGTTTTAGTTGAATTAAAAGCAAGATTTGACGAAGAAAACAATATTGTCTGGGCAAGAAAACTTGAACATGCCGGATGCCACGTTATTTATGGACTTGTAGGACTAAAAACACACAGCAAGATTACGCTTGTTGTGAGAAAAGAAGAAGACGGCATAAGAAGATATGTTCATCTGGGTACCGGAAATTATAATGATGCTACAGCTAAGCTATACACAGATATTGGACTGTTCACATGCAGAGAATCATTTGGTGAAGATGCTACAGCGGTATTCAACATGCTCTCTGGATATTCAGAACCTGAAGTATGGAATAAACTAACACTTGCACCATTATGGCTAAAAGACAAGTTTTTGGAACTTATTGATCGAGAAAAGAAATTTGCTAAAAAAGGGAAGAATGCTCATATTATCGCTAAAATGAATTCTCTTTGCGATGCAGATATAATCAAGGCATTATATGAAGCATCTATTGCGGGGGTAAAGATAGAACTTATCGTAAGAGGCATTTGCTGCCTAAAGGTCGGTATCCCTGGAGTAAGCGAGAATATCAGTGTGCGATCCATAATCGGAAACTTCCTTGAGCATAGCAGGATCTTTTATTTTGAGAATAACGGAATGCCGGAAGTGTATTGCGGAAGTGCCGACTGGATGCCTAGAAATCTCGAAAGAAGAGTAGAGATACTCTTTCCTATAGAACAGGGTGAGTTAAAGAGAAAAGTCTATCACATCCTTGATATGGAACTTAAGGATAATGTAAAAGCTCATACTCTTTTATCAGATGGAACCTATGTAAAAGAGAAGAGCAAAAAAGAAAAGATAAATTCTCAGGATATTTTTGTTAAGGAAGCGACCAGAGCTGCCGATAGAAGTTTTGAGAAGGAAAATAATGATTTCAGAAAGACGAGAAGGTTTACGGTTGAAACACATGTTCAAAGTTGAGAAAGGGGTATAGCATATGTACAATTTTGATGAAACTGTTCTTGATTGTTTCCTTGAAAATCAGACAAAGCTTTTTCCACAGGAAGTAGCAGCAACAAGAGAAGAAGCTGACGATTTTCTTTCAGAGGTTATGGCTGTTGTTGTTGATTCTCCACGTGAAGTCTGGGAATATTTTGATGAAGAATGCATAGATACCGATGGAGCTGATGAGGACGAGATACTGGAAGCCGACGAGGTGTTTGAACTTCCTGATGGAAGATATCTTATAGTTGAGAGTTAAGAATAATACAAATATATACATAAAAAAACGACTTCTTTTGAAGTCGTTTTTTTATGATTTATTCACCGCCTTTGATTATTACATTAATAACTTCAAGGTCGGTTTTATCCATATGATTCTTTTTAACTGCTAGGAACTGATCACTGGTTATTCCCAGATTGCCTATAAGAAGCTGAATATCCATCGGTATATCGTATGTTGAAACAGGTTCCGGTTCGGGTTCTTCAATAACTGGATGGAACTGAGCAGCAACTTTTGCTGCATCGTAAGCCTCTTCGAGCATTCTTGTAAGTTCAAGTGCTGCTTGATGCTCAGCTTCAGCTTTTGCCTTAGCAAGTGCTTTAGCTTCAGCATCCATACGTTTCTCAATTGCTATAGCTTCAGCAGCGGCTTTCTCTTCAGCAGCTTTTGCGGCTGCAGCTTTTGCGTTAGCATATTTTTCCTGTGCTTCAAGGATAGCTTTTTCGATAACAAGCTGTTCTTCTGGACTAACCACAACTCTGTTTGCAATGGCTTCTTCCAGTTCCTTAGCTTCTTTAGCAGCAACCTCAGCTTCAAATTTCGCTCTTGCAGCTTCATCAATGGCTTTAGTAGCCTGTTGTTCTGCCATAGCAGCTTCCATAGCAGCCTGTGCATCTTCAGCAGCTTTTGCTTCAGCCTCAGCTCTTGCGGCTTCTTCTTCAGCAGCGGCCTTTTCGGCAGCGAGTGCAGCTTCTTCAAGTGCAAGTCTTGCTTCTTCAGCTCGTCTTGCATCTTCGGCAGCTTTTGCTTCTCTGGCTCGTCTTGCTTCTTCAGCTGCTTTAGCAGCTTCTTCAAGTGCACGCTGTGCTTCAGCGGCGAGTCTTGCTTCCTCAGCAGCACGTTCTTCAGCTTCTCGTTTGGCAGCTTCTTCAGCTGCTTTAGCTTCAGCTATTGCACGTTGAGCGGCAGCCATTGCTTCCTCAGCAGCCTTAGCGAGAGCGGCAGCTTTTTCAGCTTCCTCGGCAGCTTTTGCTTCAGCGGCAAGCCTTGCTTCTTCCAAAGCAGCGGCTTTTTCGGCAGCTTCACGAGCTGCAGCCTCGGCAGCAAGTGTTTCTTCGTCATTAGCTTCAGGCGGTGGAGCAGGAATAGATACTTCCTTAGCCTTAGCAGCCTGTTGCAACATAGCTTCTTCCATCGCACGTCTTGCTTCTTCGGCAGCTTTTTCTTCAGCAGCACGTCTTGCTTCTTCAGCAGCTTTCTCTTCAGCAGCGCGTCTTGCTTCTTCAGCAGCTTTTTCAGCAGCAAGTCTAGCTTCTTCAGCGGCTTTAGCTTCAGCTTCGGCTCTTGCAGCTTCTTCAGCGGCAGCTTTTTCAGCCGCGATCCTGGCTTCTTCAGCAGCCTTTTCAGCAGCGATTCTTGCTTCCTGAGCAGCTTTAGCTTCAGCGGCGGCCTTTAAAGCGGCAGCTTTTTCTTCAGCAGCTTTTATTGCTTTGATCTTGGACGGAAGTACTCCCTTTTTATTCTTAACGAGATTATCTACAACGTTGACAGGTTCCCAGTCACGATGTGCAGAACGCTCGTTGTTATAATCGGCTTTGTCAATCTGACAGTCAGCCAGGAGTTCATCAATAGTATCATAATAGCTTCCGTCAAAATAAAGAGTAGTTGGCTTTTTAGACACTAAATCTTTTAATCCCATTAAATCAAATCCTCCATTGTTTATATTATATTACTTTATTAAAGATTTTGAAATTGTTTTGATCGGATTTTTTGCATTTTTTGGAAAAATGTTTTAATTTGTCATATATATTGATATAATATCTATGATTTATATATTAAAGGAGGGTTCTATGAAGTCATTTGTAAAAGAATTCAAGGAATTTATTTCAAAAGGTAACGTAATGGATATGGCTGTCGGTGTTATTATCGGTGGTGCATTTACCGCTATCGTAACATCGTTGGTAAATGATATCATCATGCCGCTTTTGTCACTTCTTACTGGTGGTCTTGATTTTGCCGCTCTTGCAATAAAGCTTGGAGAAGGAGAGGAGGCTGCATCTTTGAATTACGGTGCTTTTATTGCTGCGATAATCAATTTCCTGCTTATAGCAATTGTGATCTTTTGTATTATCAAGGCAATAAATAAAATGCCGAAGAAGAAAAAGGAAGAAGAGGCACCTACAACTAAGGAATGTCCTTTCTGCCATGAAACCATTTCAATCAAGGCTACAAAATGTCCTCATTGTATTTCGGAACTTCCAACAGAAGAGTAGTATTAGAATAATAAAAATATAATAAAAAAAGAGATACGAACGATCGTATCTCTTTTTCATATTCAATAGTTTATTATCTGCTCTTAATGATAGCATTAATAACGTCAAGATCTGTCCAGTCATTGTGAATCTGCTTAACATACTGGAAACCAACCTTAGGTGTATTGAGGTTGTTGAGCAGCTCATCGAAGTCCTTAGATGTCTCGCCGATAGGATTACCCTTTGTTGTAAGAATAGCATTAACGATATCGAGGTCAGACATTTCTGACTGTACCTGTTTAACTACAAGGAAACCATCCTTTGCGATGTTAAGGTTAACAAGCAATTCATCGAATGCTTTTGCTGTGCTTCCGCTGGGAGCAGGAGCGGGTTTTGCTGCTGACTGAGTGTAATCATATTCATTCATAGCTGATTGTTCTTCCTCCTTTTTCTTATCATCAGGTTTTACTTCTTCTGCTTTAGGAGCAGGCGATTCTTTTGCTTTCGGTTCTTCAACCTCAGCTTTTTCTTCAACCTTCGGTTCCTCAGGAGCTTTAGTCTCTGGAGCCTTTGCTTCGGCCTTAGCTTCCGGTGCTTTTTCAGGTTCTTTAGCAGGCTTTTCTTCAGCCTTGGGAGCTGGAATTGAAACAGCAGATGCTTTGATCTGATCTTCGGTTTCTTTTACCTTTTCCTCAGCTGCTTTAACCTTCTGTTCAGCGGCTTTAGCTTTTTCTTCTGCAGCTTTTGCAGCAGCAACAGCAGCTTCAGCAGCGGCAGCGGCCATCTTAGCCTTATGGTCCGGATTCTTTGAAGGTAAAACGCCTTTGTTAGACTTTACGAGGAAGTCAACAACGTTCATCGCATCCCAATCACGATGAGTAGCCTTTACTTGTGTGTAATCCGCCCTTTGAATATTACAAGCAGTACATAATTCATCTACGCTGCTGTAATACTCACCATCAAAAAACAAGGTTGTAGGCTTTTTGACGGTATCAATAACATCTTTTATTCCCATAATCATTCACCTCTCTTACAAATATTATATCTATAATATTCAAAAAAGCAAATCAATTTTTTGCAAAATTGTGTACTAAATGAATTCTTTTACTATATATTGTGAAAGTCCGTCATGATTGTTATCAAATTCTGATAAAATATCGGCAAATTCGAAAATTGCCGGGTCACCATTGCACATCGCTATACCTGTGCCTGCAGCCTTTATCATGGATGCATCATTAAACTGATCACCAGCTGCATACGATAAAGAAATCGGAATATTCAGATAATTACATAACCATTTAAGCGCATGACCTTTTCCGGCATCTTTTGAAATGATTTCAAGATACATTGGATTAGAAAAAAGAGTATTAAGATGTGGATAGATATTCGATACTTCTTTTCCAAACCTGTCAAGTTTTTCATGGTCTTCAAGATCGATAGCAAGAAGTTTTACAGGTGGTTTTTTAAGGATTTCCCAAGGAGCATCTGTTATAACAAGAGGATGAGGACATCTGATCATATAATAATCTACTTCCTTGCTTTTATATGACACTAGAAGCTCTTTGTCAGAATATGTCTGAATGTGAATATGTTCTTGTCTTGCCATATTCCAGACATTTTTTACATCTTCAAGTGAGACGGGAGAGTAGTAAAGCACTTTATCTGTATCACATTCATATATCATTGCGCCATTAGCAGCACATATAAACATTCCAGGTACGATAATATCTAGTTTTGATGCGGTATCTAGAATACTGTGAATAGAACGCCCGGATGAAAGAACGATCACATGACCCTTCATGGAAATATCATGAAGAACGTTTTTCGTAAATTCGCTCACCTTAGAATCATCATTTAATAGAGTACCGTCCATATCGGTAAAAAGGATTTTTTTCATATATAATTCTTTACCTTTCAAACCTTTGTCTTATGGAGATTACGTTTGTATCTAAGAAGCGTGTTAAGGACGGATTCCTGTACACATAAATGTCCATAACCGGTTCCAAGTTCAAGACCGGGTTTTGCAGCACCATGGAAATCAGATCCGCCGCTTATAAGCAGTTTATATTTGTTTGCAACCGTACGCATATCACGTTCATCGGCATCACTGTATGTTGAATACTGAGCTTCTAAAGCAACAAGACCAGAATCTTTAAGCTCAGACACTAGTGAATCAAGCCTTTCTTTGCCAAAACCATATAGAAGGGGATGAGCTAGAACAGGAATCCCGTCAGCAGACAGAATCAGTTTTATGGCATCCATTGGTGTTACTTTTTCACGAGGGATAAAGTATGGACAATGATCGCCAATATATCTCTCAAAGGCTTCTTTGGGAGACTTTACATATCCTTTATCACACATAAATCTCGCGTAATGAGCTCTGGTTATAACCGAATCGGTATAGGTTTCTCTTAATTCGTCATAATCAACTGGCATACCTGCTTCAGTAAGCTTGGCACACATTTTTCTGTTTCTGTTATCACGAGAATCAACGAATTCATTGAGTTTTTTACAAAAGTCATAGTCATGATGATCGATACAAAGCCCGACAATATGAACGTCCTGTCCCTGATATTCACTTGAGAGTTCAACTCCCGGGACAACCATAACGCCTTTTTTGAAGCCGCGCGAAATAGCTTCATCAACACCTTCTGTTGTATCGTGATCGGTTAATGCAATGGCGCTAATACCAAGCTCGGCTGCGTGATCAACGAGTTGAGTGGGTGTCAGGCTTCCATCTGATTTATCACTGTGTGTATGAAGATCGACTCTATTCATCAGTTATTATCATCCTCACGATTTGCAACGTAAACAGTACGTTTCCTTGCCATTTCATCATTAGCAAGATACTCATCATATGTTGTAATCTTATCGATTATAGAACCGTCAGGCATGATCTCAATGATCCTGTTAGCAGTTGTCTGAACAAACTGATGGTCACGGCATGAGAAGAGTGCTACGCCTTTGTATTTGATAAGACCATCATTTAGAGCTGTTATTGATTCCATATCAAGATGGTTTGTAGGCTCGTCAAGTATCAGGCAGTTTGCACCGCTTATCATCATCTTTGACAGCATACATCTAACCTTTTCGCCACCGGATAATACCTTTACTTTCTTAACACCGTCTTCTCCGGCAAAAAGCATTCTTCCTAGGAAGCCTCTTACATAAGTAACATCCTTGACAGGAGAATATCCTGTGAGCCAGTCAACTATTGTATAGTCATTATTGAACTCTGAACTGTTGTCCTTGGGGAAATATGCCTGTGAAGTTGTAACTCCCCATTTATATGTTCCCTCATCAGGCTCGATTTCTCCCATTAATATCTGGAAAAGAGTAGTTTTAGCAAGTTCGTTACTTCCTACAAATGCTATCTTATCATCATGCCCCATAATGAAAGAAACATTATCGAGAACTTTTTCGCCGTTTATTGTTTTTGATATACCTTCAACCGTAAGAACCTCATTGCCGATCTCACGATCAGGTCTGAAGTCAATATAAGGGTATTTTCTTGAAGAAGGCTTGATCTCATCGAGCTCGATCTTTTCGAGTGCACGCTTACGGCTTGTGGCCTGCTTAGATTTTGAAGCATTAGCTGAGAATCTTGAAATGAATTCCTGAAGTTCTTTTATCTTTTCTTCCTTTTTCTTGTTTGCTTCCTTCATCTGCTTAATGAGCAGCTGGCTTGACTCATACCAGAAGTCATAGTTACCAGCATAAAGCTGGATCTTTCCGTAATCAATATCAGCAGTATGAGTACATACCTTATTTAAAAAGTATCTGTCATGTGATACTACGATAACGGTGTTTTCGAAATTTATCAGAAATTCTTCGAGCCAAGCGATAGCATCAAGATCAAGATGGTTTGTAGGCTCATCAAGAAGAAGAATATCAGGATTGCCAAAAAGTGCTTTTGCCAGCAAAACCTTTACTTTCTGATTACCGTCAAGTTCACTCATTAGACAGTAGTGAAGATCAGTTTCAATACCAAGACCGTTTAGGAGCATAGCAGCGTTAGATTCTGCTTCCCATCCGTCCATCTCGGCAAACTCGGCTTCAAGCTCGCTGGCTCTTATCCCGTCTTCATCACTGAAATCTTCCTTTGCATATATAGCATCCTTTTCCTTCATGATCTCGTAAAGGCGTTTATTTCCGAGTATTACTGTATCCATTACTGGATATGAATCATACTTGAAATGATCCTGCTCAAGAACAGACATACGCTGGCCGGGAGTTATACTGATATCACCGTTTGTCGTTTCAAGCTCACCTGAAAGAATCTTTAAGAAGGTGGACTTTCCAGCGCCGTTTGCGCCTATCAGGCCATAACAATTTCCTTCCGTAAACTTGATATTTACATCTTCAAAAAGGGCCTTCTTGCCGAATCTGAGAGTTACATTATTTGCACTGATCATAAATTTTCTCCATTACTTATTTAAATATACATTGACTTTTAACCTACAATATAATAAATAAAAGCATCAAAAAATGCAAGAAACACATCATCTTGTAGTCGAATTATGACTTTAAAACATGTATTTTGTATATTTTATTTAAAAAATGCTTTCAAAATTTAAAAAATTTTGGTAAAATTCAGTAAATCATTCATGGAATGTTGTGGGGCGTATTATTGTATCAGATTTTGGAGGTATCTTATGGATTTCGAACGTATCAGGCAGAACAAAATGGCGATAAAGCTATTCAATATTCAGATTTTTCTGATGATATTGCTTAATTTGATCGCTGCAATTCTTAAGAGAGAAAAATGGATTAATTCTATTATTTTGTGTTTAATTTTAATCGTCGCGATAGTAGCGGTTAACGTTATCTCAAATAACAAAAGAGATGCTATAGCTATCAGATATGCTATGATGATCTCATTTTTGGTATTCTATCTAGGTTCTTCACTTACTTCATCAATAAAAATGATATTTGTATGCGTCTTGCCGATGTTGGTTATGAATATTGTTTTTAATGATCCCAAATTTACTATAATTTTTACAGTCATAGCCGAATTAGTAAATATTTTTGCGATCATTTACAGAATGGGAATCGCAAAGGATGGATATGTTGAACCTGATTATGCCGTTGTACAGATATTATTTGTTGGTCTAACAGGACTTATATGCTGTATGGCCACAAAGTTCGTTTCAGATATTAATGATGAAAAGATGAGTATCGTACATAGAGAAGAAGAAAGACAAAGAGGTAACTCTGAAACTCTTATGGATATCGGTCATACAATGTCTAACGGTGTTGAAGAAAGCGTTCTCAAGATGAATGCCTTAAGAGAATCCATTGAAGAAACACAGAAGAACATGGCCATGATCACCAGTGGCATTAATGATACTGCAAATTCTGTTCAGGATCAGCTTGAAATGACAGGAAACATACAGGAACAGATCAGACTTGTTACAGATACATCAGATGCTATAAATGAAAGTGTAGAAAACTCTACAAGAATTATTGACGAGAGCATGACTATAATGAATGAAATGCTTAAGGATGTAGAAGCTTCTCAGATTGCCGGTGAAGATGTTAAGAATTCCCTCAATCAGCTACAGGCAAATACAAACTCTATGAAACAGATCGTTTCTATGATCTCTGATGTTGCTGATCAGACTTCGCTACTTGCATTAAACGCATCTATTGAAGCTGCAAGAGCAGGAGAAGCCGGAAGAGGATTCGCAGTAGTTGCAGGAGAAGTAAACAGTCTTTCGGTTCAGACTCAGAGTGCTACTACAGATATTTCAAACCTGATCGACGAGATATCAGAACAGGTTGATTCTGTAGTTGAAAAGACCGGAGTGCTTCTTGATAATAATGCACGTCAGAATGCGAATACTGAAACAACAAACGAAAAACTCATTCAGGTTCAAAAATGCAGTCATGATATTGACGGTAACTCTGATAAGCTGATTGATGCTGTAAGCATGCTTCAGAGTGCAAATGCTGAGATTGTTAACAATATCAGCAATGTATCAGCAGTATCCCAGGAAGTCGCTGCACAGGCAACAGCTACATATGAAGAAGCTGCAAAGAACCTTTTAGTTGTTGAAGATATGATGGAGATCGTTAACAGACTTAACGAATCTGCTGAGATTATCAATAATTTCTAAAGTTATGTCAAAAACAGTTCTATGCTACGGAGATTCAAATACATATGGCTATATACCGGAAACCGGTATGCGTTATCCGAAAGAAATTCGATATCCAGGAAAGCTGCAATTGCTACTGGGTGATGATTATCTAGTTATAGAGGAAGGATGTAACGGACGTACAACTATCCATGATGATCCAGAGGATGGATGGAAGAATGGGCTAGATTATCTTAAGCCGTGTCTGAATTCTCATAAGCCGGTCGATATTGTTATACTTATGCTCGGAAGCAATGATCTGAAAGATACCTTCCATCTGAGCGCCGAAGAGATCGCTCATGGAGCCGGAGTACTTGTTGATGTTATCAAAGAGTTTACCAAGTTAAAACAAGGTTACATGTCAAAGATTATATTGGTATCGCCGCCACAGATCGGTGAAGGTATTAAAAATTCACCGTTTTATGATGCTTTCAGCCTGGATCCGATTGAAAGATCTAAGCAGTTTCCGAAATATTACAAGATGATTGCTGAAAAGAAGGGATGTATATTCTTTGATGCTGCCGAGTATGTTTATCCTTCAGAATTTGATTCGCTCCATCTTACACCACAGGGGCATGAGACACTTGCTCAAAAGTTCAAAGAAGTGATATTGAGTATTAAATGATTTATGAATAATCGCGATCAAATAAAAGTCGCGATTATTTTTTTGTGAAAATTTATAAAAAAACAATAAAAAAGAATACTATTAGGTTGAAAAAAAACACATTTAAGCTAAAATATCATGTTAGAGAAATAACAAAGGAGGCAATTATCATGAAGTTAGTTCCATTAGGCGACAGAGTCGTATTAAAGCAGTTAGTTGCAGAAGAAACAACAAAGTCCGGCATCGTATTGCCCGGTCAGAACAAGGAGAAGCCTCAGCAGGCAGAAGTTATAGCTGTTGGCCCCGGCGGAGTTATTGACGGCAAAGAAGTTAAGATGGAAGTTAAGGTTGGCGACAACGTTATATATTCTAAATATGCCGGAACAGATGTGAAGCTTGACGATGAAGAATACATCGTAGTTAAGCAGGCTGATATTCTGGCAATCATTGAATAATAAGAAGGAGATGAATTAACAATGGCAAAAGAGATTAAATACGGTGCTGAGGCACGTGCTGCTCTTGAGAGCGGTGTAAATCAGTTAGCTGATACAGTCAGAGTAACACTCGGACCTAAAGGAAGAAATGTAGTTTTGGATAAGAGCTTTGGTACACCTCTTATTACAAACGATGGTGTTACTATCGCAAAAGAGATAGAGCTCGAAGATCCATTTGAAAACATGGGCGCACAGCTTGTAAAAGAAGTTGCTACAAAGACAAACGATGTAGCAGGTGACGGTACAACAACAGCTACAGTTCTTGCACAGGCTATGATTCATGAAGGAATCAAGAATATCGCTGCAGGCGCTAATCCGATAATACTTCGTAAAGGTATGAAAAAAGCTACAGATGCAGCAGTTGAAGCAATCGCTAAGATGAGCTCTAAAGTAAATGGTAAAGAGCACATTGCAAGAGTTGCTGCTATATCTGCCGGTGATGACGAAGTAGGACAGCTTGTTGCTGATGCTATGGAAAAAGTATCAAATGACGGTGTAATTACTATAGAAGAATCTAAGACAATGCAGACTGAGCTTGATCTTGTTGAAGGCATGCAGTTTGACAGAGGATATATTTCAGCTTACATGGTATCTGATACAGAAAAAATGGAAGCAGTTTTGGATAATCCTTATATTCTTATTACAGACAAGAAGATTTCCAATATACAGGAGATACTTCCGATCCTTGAGCAGATTGTACAGTCTGGTTCAAAACTTCTTATAATCGCTGAGGACGTTGAAGGTGAAGCTCTTACAACACTTATCGTTAACAAGCTTCGTGGTACATTCAATGTAGTTGCTGTTAAGGCTCCCGGATATGGTGACAGACGTAAGGCAATGCTTGAAGATATCGCTATACTTACTGGCGGTACAGTTATTTCAAGCGAAGTTGGCCTTGAACTTAAGGAAACTACTATCGACATGCTAGGAAGAGCTAAGTCTGTAAAGGTAAATAAAGAGAACACAGTAATAGTTGAAGGTGCAGGCGATAAGGCTGCAATTAGCGGTAGAGTTGGACAGATCAAAAAGCAGATTGAAGAGACAACATCTGACTTTGACAGAGAAAAACTTCAAGAGAGACTTGCTAAACTTGCTGGCGGAGTTGCAGTTATCAGAGTCGGCGCTGCTACAGAGACAGAGATGAAGGAAGCAAAGCTTCGTCTTGAGGATGCTCTTGCTGCTACACGTGCTGCTGTAGAAGAAGGTATCATCGCAGGTGGTGGTTCAGCTTATATTCATGCTTCAAAGGATGTTGCAGCTCTTGCTGATACACTTGAGGGTGATGAAAAGACAGGTGCTAACATAGTTCTTAAGGCACTAGAGGCTCCTTTATTCCACATTGCAAATAATGCAGGTCTTGAAGGTGCTGTAATAGTTAATAAAGTTCGTGAGGAGAAGGTCGGTATCGGATTTGATGCCTTAAATGAACAGTATGTTGATATGGTATCTGCTGGTATCCTTGATCCTGCAAAGGTTTCAAGAAGTGCACTTCAGAATGCATGCTCAGTAGCATCAACACTCCTTACAACAGAATCTGTTGTAGCAAACATTAAGGAAGATGTTCCTCCTATGCCAGCAGGCGGTGGAATGGGCGGCATGATGTAAAACATCCAAACCTAGAAACAAAATAAGATTTATGGAGCGGTTACGAACTTTTCGTTTCCGCTCTTTTTATTTGTTTGTTTATGGAATATAATGATTAGCATGAAAAGACTACTGGTTTATTTAAAAGAATATAAAATAGAATGCGTTCTAGCGCCTTTATTTAAAATGCTTGAAGCGTCATTCGAGCTATTTGTTCCACTTGTTATCGCATATTTAATAGACAGGGGAATAGTAGCAGGGGATAAAAGTGTTATCATTAAAGCCTTTATATTACTTCTGGTATTAGGACTTATTGGTCTTACTGCGTCTGTGACTGCGCAGTTTTTTTCTGCGAAAGCAGCGGTTGGATTTGCAACAAAGCTAAGACATGCCTTGTTCGAAAAGCTGCTTAGTCTTGGATTTCCGGAAATTGATAAACTGGGAACTGGTGCGATGATCACTCGTATGACAAGTGATGTAAATCAGTTACAAAATGGCGTAAACATGTTCTTGCGCCTATTCTTAAGAAGCCCGTTTGTTGTATTTGGTGCAATGATAATGGCATTTACCATAGATTTTGACAGTGCAATGGTATTTCTTATAGTAATTATCGCACTCAGTATAGTTGTATTCGGACTTATGGCTATAAATGTTAAACAGGTCAAAAATGTTCAATCGAAGTTAGAGAGTGTTTTAATAGCAACACGTGAAAATCTTAAAGGTGTAAGGGTTATCAGAGCATTCTGCAAGGAAAGGGAAGAAAGCATAGAATTTGAAAATGATAATGATATGCTTACAAAAGCTTTGAACAAAGCAGGAAATATCTCAGCATTAATGAATCCGCTTACATATGTGATGATAAATGTGGCGATCATTACTCTGATAAAGATTGATGCAGTAAAAGTATCTCAGGGCAGTATGACGCAGGGGACTGTTGTAGCCCTATACAATTACATGTCCCAGATCTTAGTTGAACTTATTAAACTTGCAAATCTTATTGTACTGCTTAATAAAACGCTTGCATGTTCAAACAGAGTTTCTTCTTTATTTGATATAGTACCTTCTCAGACAGACGGTATCAAGGATGCTGAAAAATCAAACGAAGTAATAAGATTTGATCATGTCAGTCTTGAATATCCTGAAAGCGGTGAAGAAACATTAAGCGATATAAGCTTTGCTGTTAATAAAGGTGAAACCGTAGGTATAATAGGTGGTACAGGAAGCGGAAAGACTTCTCTTGTTCACCTTATACCAAGGTTTTATGATGCAACTAAAGGAACAGTATATATTAACGGTCTTGATGTAAAAGAGTATTCATTTGAAAATATCAGAAAAAAAGTCGGCATAGTAATGCAGAAAGCTGTTCTGTTTAAAGGCACTATCAGATCTAATATGGAATGGGCTTCTAAGAGTGCTATAGAAGATGATTTCTTAAACGCTATAAGTGATGCTCAGGCAGTTGAGGTTGTCGAGCAAAAGGGAGGAATAGATGGTGAAGTAGAACCTGGTGGAAAGAATTTCTCAGGTGGACAAAGACAAAGGCTCTCAATAGCTAGAACACTGCTTTCAAAGCCGGAAATACTTATTCTGGATGACAGTTCATCAGCACTGGATTATCTCACAGATCTTAATCTGAGAAAAGCAATAAAGAATCTTGATTATAATCCAACTGTTCTCATAGTATCGCAAAGAAGTGCCTCAATCATGCATGCGGACAAAATAATAGTACTTGATGATGGTAACATGGTTGGCATCGGAAAGCATGAAGAACTGCTTAAAACATGTGAAGTATACAAAGAGATATATGCATCGCAGTATTCGGAGGAAGCAGGCTGATGAAAACGATAAAGCGTACCCTCCAATATATCAAAAAACAAATCTGGATAATAATATTATCAATGATATTTGCAACCGGATCAGCATTGTCTGCTCTTATAATACCTATCATGATCGGACATGCAATCGATGTTCTTGCTCAGGTTGAAACAGGTGATAAAAGCTCTGCAACTGCCGGATTAGCTATTATTATGACGTTATTGGCTAAAACAGTGGCAGCTGTGATTATATCAGCGGCCTGTCAGCAGCTCATGAGCGTCATAAATAACAAGGTAACTTACCGTGTTGTCAAGGATATAAGGAATGAATCATTTGCAAAAATTCAAAAACTTCCACTGAAATACCTTGATTCGAAACCGGCGGGTGAGATAGTCAGCAACATGATAAGCGATGTAGAACAGTTTGCTGACGGGATGCTCTTAGGATTTTCACAGTTTTTTACAGGTGTTATCACGATAATCGGAACGCTTGTTCTAATGCTCAGTATTAATGTCAGAGTAGCTTTGCTAGTTCTATTCCTTACACCTATGTCATTCTTTGTGGCCAAATTTATTTCTAAACATACTTATGATATGTTCAAACTCCAGAGTGAGACAAGGGGGGAACAAACTGCCTTAATAGATGAAATAATCGGTAACGAGAAAGTTGTAAAGAGCTTCTGCCATGAGGATGAATCATTAGAAAATTTTGATAGAATAAATGAAAGATTAAAGGAATGTTCTCTTAAAGCAGTTTTTTATTCCTCACTTACAAATCCATGTACGAGATTTGTAAATGCTGTTGTTTATGCAGTAGTTGCATTATCGGGCGGCTTATCTGTATGGACAGGAACGCTTACTGTAGGCATGCTTTCAACGCTTCTTTGTTATGCAAATCAGTATACCAAGCCTTTTAATGAAATCACAGGCGTTATAACAGAACTGCAAAATGCTATAGCTTGTGCTGATAGGATTTTTGCATTCCTCGATGAGAATACAGAAAAGGATTCAAAAGTATTAGATAAAGCAGATACGGTTGACGTATCAGGTATTGAAGGACATGTGATAATTAAAAACGTCGAATTTGCGTATAATTTGGATAATCCTCTGATTAAGAATCTTAATCTTGAAGTTATGCCTGGACAGAACGTTGCAATTGTAGGTCCAACAGGATGCGGTAAAACTACAATTATAAATCTTCTAATGCGATTTTATGATACTATTGACGGTCAGATCATAATTGACGGAAAAGAAATCAAAGATATGAGGCGTCATGAACTTAGACACAAATTTGGTATGGTTCTTCAGGACACTTGGATCAAAGAAGCTTCAGTACTTGATAACATCCTCATCGGTAAAAAAGACGCAACAAGAGAAGAAGCGATAAATGCAGCAAAAGCTGTACATGCTCACAGTTTTATCAAGAGACTTCCTAAAGGATATGATACCGTGTTAGATGAAGACGGAAATGGACTTTCAGCAGGACAGAAGCAGCTTTTGTGTATTGCGAGAGTTATGCTTATGCAGCCTCCAATGCTTATACTTGATGAAGCGACTTCGAATATAGATACCCGTACTGAATTAATAATCAGCAGAGCATTTAACAAACTTATGGAAAACAGAACGAGTTTTGTTGTAGCTCATAGACTTTCAACCATCAAAAATGCCGATATCATTCTTGTAATGAAAGATGGTCATATAATTGAACAGGGAAATCATGAGTCATTGATAAAACAGGGCGGTTTCTATAAAAAGCTATATATGAGTCAGTATCAGCAGACATAGATGATATCTTGATTGATTAAAAACATAATAGTATAATTAGGAATATTCAACACGAGGTAATTATGATGAAAAAACTTGAAGATTATGTTGTTACTATACCAGATTTCCCGGAACCAGGTATCATGTTCAGAGATGTTACAAGTGTATGTCAGGATCCAGAAGGATTTAAACTTGCTATTGATGAGATGCAGAAGCTCATAACAGATCTTGATTTCGATATAATAGCAGGTGCTGAATCTAGAGGGTTTATTTTTGGCGCACCAATTGCATACAATCTAAACAAATCACTTGTACTTATCAGGAAAAAGGGAAAACTGCCACGTGAAACAGTTGAAGAAACATATAGCCTTGAGTATGGAACAGCTACGATAGAGATGCATAAGGATGCTGTAAAACCCGGACAAAAGGTCCTTTTGGTTGACGATCTTATGGCTACTGGCGGTACGGTTGAAGCAATGATCAAGCTTGTTGAACAGCTTGGAGGCAAAGTAGCCGGCGTATTATGTCTTATGGAGCTCGCCGGACTTAATGGAAGAGAAAAGCTCAAAGGATATAGAGTTGATTCCGCTCTTATCTACGAAGGAAAATAGTATACAAGAAGTGTGACAGCATGGAAGAGATGAAAACTCAGGAACAAGTGCATAACAGCGTAGTGATCGATGATGGTCGAATAGAGGCTCTGGATGAATTCTTAGCTCCGGAACAGCTTTATAACGACCTTATTACTCGTGTGCGAAAATATCATCCTTCCGGAGATATAAGTCTTATCGAAAAGGCTTATAATGTTGCTAATGATGCTCATAAAGGCCAGACAAGAAAGTCTGGAGAACCATATATCATTCATCCGCTTTATGTTGCAATTATCCTTGCGGATCTTGAACTTGATAAGGAAACAATAGTAGCCGGTCTTTTGCATGATGTTGTAGAAGATACTGTAATGACGATCGATGAGATTAAAACCGAGTTCGGTGACGATGTCGCTCTTCTCGTTGATGGAGTTACAAAGCTGCAAATGCAGATGGATGACGCTAATCTGGATTATTCTGCTATAAAGCTTGAAATGCAGGCAGAGAACTTAAGAAAGATGTTCCTTGCCATGGCAAAGGATATAAGAGTAATCCTTATAAAACTTGCCGACAGACTTCACAATATGCGTACTCTTAAGCATATGCCTCCTGAAAAACAGCAAAGGATCGCAAGAGAAACACTTGATATATATAGCCCGATAGCTATGAGACTGGGTATTTCTAAGATCAAGGTTGAACTTGATGATCTATCATTAAAATATCTTCAGCCTGAGATCTATTATGACCTTGCCAATCAGATCGCAGAGAAAAAATCCGAAAGAGAAAACTACATACAGGAAATAGTTGATGAAGTAAGCGAACATATTCGAGCTGCTGGTATAGAAGCAAAGATCGATGGAAGAGTAAAGCATTTCTTTTCTATATATAAAAAGATGAAAAACCAGGGCAAGACTCTTGATCAGATATATGATCTTTTCGCGGTGCGTATCATTGTTGATTCTGTAAAAGACTGTTATGCTTGCCTTGGTGTAATACACGAGATATATAAACCGATACCCGGAAGATTCAAAGATTATATAGCAATGCCCAAAGAGAATATGTATCAGTCACTGCATACTACTCTTATCGGTTCAAAAGGACAGCCTTTCGAGATCCAGATACGTACATTTGAGATGCATAAAGCTGCCGAGTACGGTATCGCTGCGCATTGGAAATACAAGGAAGCATCTGACGGAAAAAGACCGGAGCAGGGTGAAGAAGAAAAGCTTGACTGGCTAAAGCGTATCCTTGAATGGCAAAAAGATATGTCGGACAATAATGAGTTCATGAATTCATTAAAATCCGATCTTAATTTGTTCTCTGATAATGTTTATTGCTTCACACCAACAGGAGAAGTCAAGAATCTGCCTGCCGGCAGTACACCTGTAGATTTTGCTTACAGCATACACAGTGCCGTTGGCAACCGAATGGTTGGTGCAAGAGTAAATGGCAGACTAGTTACCATAGATTATGAGATCAAAAACGGTGACAGGATAGAAGTAATAACATCCCAGAATTCAAAAGGCCCTAGCAGAGACTGGTTAAAGATTGCAAAGTCTGCACAGGCAAAGAACAAGATAAATCAGTGGTTTAAGCAGGAACTTAAGGAAGACAATATAACGAAAGGCAAAGAGCTTTTGATGTCTTTCTGCAAAGCCAAGAATATAGATATAGCTATTGTCACAAATCCTGATTATATGCAGGCAATAATGAATAAGTATAATTTTAGGGATTGGGACGGAATTTTAGCTGCAGTAGGTCATGGCGGACTCAAAGAAGGCCAGATCGTCAATAAGATGGTCGAACTTTATGAGAAGGATCATCCAAGACAGCTTACCGATGAAGAGATAATCGCTTCAGTAGGCGAACATGCAATGAAGCATCCTCATACGAGCGGAAGCAAGAGCGGTATCGTAGTTAAGGGAATAGAAGATGTCGCAGTCAGATTTTCAAAATGCTGTTCTCCTGTACCCGGTGACGAGATCGTTGGCTTTGTAACCAGAGGAAGAGGCATATCTATACATAGAAATGATTGTATTAATATCCTTAATCTGTCAGAAACCGACAGAAGCAGACTCATAGACGCGGAGTGGCAGGCTGACGGCGATAAATTGAATGATAAATATCTTGCTGATATCAGGATATATGCTGATGACAGACCAGGACTTTTAGGAGATGTATCAAGGGTATTTACCGAAAGAGGAATAACGATAATAACTCTTAATTCTCATATGGGCAAGAACAGGGTTGCGACAATGACCATGAGTTTTGAGATATCAGGCAGAGATGAGTTAAAGAGTATAGCCGACAAGCTTCGAAACATAGACGGAGTTATAGATATTGAAAGATCGACCGGCTGATGGTCGCATGATTGAAAGGAAAATATATGTCTGATATTAAAATAGGAAGACTTACACTTGGAGTCTGTGCAACAAACTGCTATTTTGTTTATCATGAAGGTCAAAGCAAGGTGATTTTTTTTGATCCCGCCGATCAGGGTGAGCATATATATAATGCTCTTAAACAAAAAAATTTTGAAGTTGATACGATACTTTTAACACATGGTCACTTTGATCACATATGGGGATGTTCAAGACTAAGACAGCTTTCAGGTGCCAAGGTTTTTGCGCTTGATGCTGAAGAGGATGTACTTATGAGTTCAGATCTTAATGCATCTGAAATGGCTGGAAGAGCTTGTACAGTCAAAGCTAATGATTTTTATAAAGATGGGGACGAACTTGATATTTTAGGATTTAAGATAAAAGTTTTGGCTACGCCGGGACATACAAAGGGAAGCTGCTGCTATTATTTTGAAGATGATGGGATTTTGATTAGCGGTGATACGTTATTTGAAGAATCGATCGGAAGAACGGATCTTCCTACCGGAAGTATTTCTGAACTTAAAAGATCACTAAAAGAAAAGCTTGACCCTCTGCCGGATGAAACGGTTGTTTATCCGGGGCACGGCGCAAGTACAACTATAGGACATGAGAGAGAGTATAATCCTTTCTGGGTATGATAAAAGTAATATGTTCACACGATAATTTCATATATGATGTTCACTCGCTTGTGAAGGCATTTTATCCCGGTGAGAACATCAAGGTAATTACTAAAGAAAAAATGGAGCCCTCTGTTTGTGAAGGGCTTCATGTTTTTGTTGACTATAAAGAAGATCATAGCAGTATTCGCATTTTTGAAGATAATGATCAGATAATAAACAGGGACTCTGAAGTTTCTTCCGGTAATGATCGGATACAGTATAAAAACTGTTTAAAAAAGGCATTGTATCTTGCACTTTGTGAATACACCGGTAAAAAACTTCCTTGGGGTACACTTACGGGAATCAGGCCTACAAAGATTGCTGTTACAAATATCGAGCATGGTTTTAGTGATAGTATGATCCTTGATTACTACAAGAACGTATATCTTACATCTGAACAGAAAGCAAGGCTTTCAATTGATATAGCGCATAGAGAGATAGATATTCTTTCAGATATTCATTATGACAAAGGATACAGTCTTTATATCGGCATACCGTTTTGTCCTACAACCTGTCTTTACTGTTCATTTACATCGTTTCCTAGAAGTGTTTTTGAAAAAAAGATTGATAATTACATATCATGTCTGAAAAAAGAAATAGACTATGTTTCAGATGAATTTTCGGATAAGGTCCTTGATAGTGTTTATATTGGCGGTGGAACACCGACAACATTAACATGTGAAGAACTAAAAGATCTGATTTCATATCTTAAGGAAAAACTAGATATGAGCATGACTAAAGAATTCACTGTTGAAGCAGGAAGATCTGACAGTATAACGGCTGAAAAACTTAAGACTCTAAAAGAACTTGGAGTTAATAGAATATCAGTCAATCCTCAGACTTTTAAACAGGATACCCTTGATCTTATCGGGCGGAGACATACTGTTGAGCAGGTTTATGAAGCATACAATATGGCCAGAAGTATTGGTTTTGATAATATCAATATGGATCTGATAGTAGGACTTCCAGGCGAAAAGTATGAAGATGTTGAGTATACAATGCGTAAAGTCAAAGAGCTTGCTCCTGACAGTGTTACAGTGCATTCTTTAGCAATAAAACGGGCATCAAAACTTAATCGGTGGATTGAAGATCATGGTATTGAGTGTATCAAAAATAGCGATGATATCATGGATATGACTCAAAGAACATGCGAGAACATGGGGTTAAGGCCATATTATTTATACAGACAGAAAAATATGAGTGGAAATTTCGAAAATGTCGGTTATGCAAAAGAAGGAAAAGAGGGAATCTATAACATTCTGATTATGGAGGAAAAGCAGTCGATTGTTGCTCTTGGTGCTGGAACTGTAACAAAAAGAGTGTTTCATGAAGGCGACAATTATCGTATGGAAAGATGCGATAATGTAAAGGATATTGATCTGTATATTGAAAAGATTGATGAGATGATCAAGAGAAAACGAATACTGTTTTCTGATTAAATATGACATATGAAACAGCTCGATATATATTCGAGCAATAGGCAGGTTTAATTGTATTTATTGCACAAAAAAAGCTCAAAAATTAGCTTTTTTATGCCGTCTTCATTTCGTGCTCGAATTTCTTCATTTCGTGCAAAAATTTACAGAATTGTAATGTTTTGTGATATTATCCAGCAAGTTGTGTCAAAGACACAACTTGGATATCAGTCCGTACTCTTAAGAGCTGATGATGAAGGCAAAAGCGGTATTGAGGTTATTCTTTATAATAATGTGATATATCTCAAACAAAACGGAGAGCTACTGAAAGAAACTGACCTTTACGAATTCGATGAAATACCAAAGATATCAATAGAAGAGGACAAAAGAAACTCTTGCAGGAGAATATGCCGCTCTTGCCAAGAATGCAGTAATCGAGAAGCAATCGACTGAGTACAAAAAATTTTAAAAACAGGTAGAAAACACTAAGGTTAAATCAGTTAAAGAAGGCGCTGAAGAATATAGACCAGAACTTCATCTTCATGATCTTGCTCAAAGAAAGATTGAGATTTTTTTAAATGACGATAAAATATCAGTAGGTCTGGATGGTAAGGCGTTTTGGACAGATATTGAACTTGATAATTCTAAGAAGGATCAATCTTTTTAAAGAGTGCATGGACAGATTACGAATACAGCCAGAGAAATATTGCAGATGATGTTTATGATGCGGTCTTTTAAAAGATGAGTATCACAGACACTGATATAGATAAAAAGATCTACAGCAATATACTTGAGGGTACAAATAAAGCCAGACAGACTGTGTCTGATATCTGGAACGGGATAATTAACTGGTTTATCAAAAATATATAATGCAGATAACGATTTTAGCGGTAGGAACTATTAAAGAAAAATTCTATAGAGAAGCGATCAAAGAGTTTGAAAAGAGACTATCAAGATATTGCAGATTAAAGATTGTTGAAGTTGATGATGAGAAGACTCCTGATTCAGCCAGTGGAAAAATGTGCGAACTGGTACTTAAAAAAGAAGGAGAAAAGCTTTCTTCTCATATACCGGATAATGCATATGTTATTTCTCTTGCCATAGAGGGCAAGAAATACGATTCTGTTGAATTTTCAAAAAGAATTAACAATCTTGCCATTACAGGGAAAAGCAATATTGTATTTATCATAGGAGGGTCTTTGGGAATATGCGAAGATATCAAAAAAAGATCTGATGAATTAATAAGTTTTTCAGATATGACTTTCCCACACCAGTTGATGCGTGTTATACTTCTTGAGCAGGTATATCGTTCATACAGGATAATTCAAAATGAACCGTATCACAAATAGCAGGGGGTATTAAATGGAAACTTTTGTTTTGATCGTTGCAATTATAGTCGCCGCATTATCGGTCTATTGGTACATTAGGCTTATGACTAAAGACAATAAAAGCAAAAAAGAGATATGGCTTGCTCTGCTTTGCTTCTGGGGGGCTTTTATTTCTGTCGCGATAGCTTATGTTATAATCGCTGGAAGGATCGGACCACAGCAGTAAATATTTTTGAAATTTTTTAAGACTCACATATATTTGTGAGTCTTTTTATGTTATAATTGTAGTGCATTTTATGTAAGGATAGGAGGTTTAGTTTAATTATGGCTATGAGATTGGTTACCCGTTCAGACTTTGACGGACTGGCATGTGGTGCTTTGTTACTTGAAGCGGGGGTTATTGATCATTGGAAATTTGCTCATCCGAAGGATCTTCAGGATGGGCTCATAGAAATAGATGAAAATGACTGTCTTGCAAATGTTCCGTATGTTGAGGGATGTGGACTTTGGTTTGATCATCATTCCAGCGAACATGAAAGGCTTGCTCTTGAAGGCAAGTATAAAGGCGAAAGCCGCATTACTCCTTCATGCGCAAGGATCATTTATGAATACTACGGCGGAGCAGAAAGATTTCCTAATTACCACGATATGATGGTAGCTGTTGATAAAGTTGATTCAGGTAATCTTACCGTAGATGAAATATTAAATCCGACAGGATGGATACTTGTTGGATTCTTAATGGATCCCAGAACTGGTCTCGGAAGATGGAGACAGTTTACTGTCAGCAATTATCAGCTCATGGAAAAGCTTATGGTTGCATGTAAGGACAAGACTACGGAAGAAATCCTTGAGATGCCTGACGTTAAAGAACGTATAGAGGTGTATAATGAGCAGACTGCTAAATTCAAGGAGATGGTAACTGCTCATACTCGTGTTGAAGGTAATGTAATCATCAGTGATCTAAGAGGAGTTGATCCTATATATACAGGCAACAGATTCATGATCTACAGCATGTATCCTGATCAGAATATCTCTGCATGGATCGTTGCAGGCAAAGGCGGTCTCGGATGTTCAGCAGCTGTTGGATACAGCATCATCAACAAGTCATGCACTATCGATGTAGGAAGCCTTATGCTAAAATACGGCGGTGGAGGACACAAGAAAGTCGGTACTTGTCAGTTCTCTGATGAAAAAATCTCAGATCTTGACAAAATGCTCAAAGAACTTTGTGATATGGCTAATGCTTAGTTGATTCAGACAATGGGGGTTGCTGATGGAAGACAGAATTTTTAACAATGAGCATGTTATTGCATGGCTGCAGTATTTTTCATCACAGACTGATATAGATCTTGAACATGTAAAAATACTGGATATAACTAGAAAGAATAAAAACATCATACCTGCATGTGAAGCTCACAGATGTGTTCTTGTATTTACAGAGGCAGGTCATGCCGATATATTCTATCGCATGTATAATGCTGGACTTGGGGAATGTACAGTCATATATAATGAGGGCTCGGAACCTGCAGGTCCGATAAAACAGGATATAGTTGCAAATATGATCGACAGAGGCATAAATGCTTCAGCCGGTATGATAATTCTTAATCCGAATGCGAGGGCTGCTGTTAAGTTTGGAATGGATAACAGCGCTCTTGTAAAAGGATCTGTTAAGTATGTAGGCTCTGAGATCAGATCCATTCTCTTATCGAAGATGCAGATAGAAGAAGGAAAAAATATTTGTGTCATCTCGGGTGAATCGATAGTTGTTCAGTCTGCGATACTCGATGGCGAGGGTGAGATCATTGCCGTGGAATATAATGGTAACGACAGAAGAGCGCTTGAAGAGAATGCTGATCAGTTTGGACTGAATAACATTCATATCATCGATCATATTGATGAAGAAACACTTAAAGATCTTCCTGTACCGGACGTAACAATGCTAGTTGCATCCGCATCAATGGAAAAAGAGATTGATTGTCTCTTAAAGATCAATCCAAAGATGGAGTTTGTAATCTATACTCTTGATTTTGTTCTTGCTGCTTCCATGATAGATTATTGCAAGAAATTCTGTATTTCAGATCCTGAGATAATTCAGGTTTCAGTAGCAAAGGTCACAAGCAGACATACATATGAACAGCAGCCTGCACCTTGGATAATAACATGTAAGGCCGGAGAATAGAAATTTAAGAATTTTAATTAATCAAAAGCTCGAATGCTTGCCATTCGGGCTTTTTCTGTATTTAAATTAAAACAGTTTGCTGATTGAATAATGATATCAAAAATAGTAAAATAAATAAGACTATGGTCAATTATTAATAAGCAACAGGAGATAGAAAATGGCATTATCAAAAAAGCCTGTAACAGGCATGAAGGATATACTTCCTAGAGAAATGGAGATACGTGATTACGTTATACGTGTTATTAAAGATACATATAGAAAGTTTGGATTCACAGGTATAGAAACTCCTTGCATGGAGAATATTGAAAATCTGACAAACAAGCAAGGCGGAGAAAATGAAAAACTCATCTTCAAGGTTTTAAAAAGGGGAGAGAAGCTTGACATTTCAACTGCACAAAGTGAAAACGATTTAAGCGATCTTGGAATGCGATATGACCTTACGGTCCCACTTGTAAGATTCTATTCGAATAACAATGCAAATCTCGCAAGCCCATTTAAAGCGCTTCAGATAGGGCCTGTATGGAGAGCTGACAGACCACAGAGAGGGAGATATCGTCAGTTTTATCAGTGTGATATAGATATACTGGGTGAACCTACAAACTTAGCTGAGATAGAACTTATCACAGCTACGACCACATGTCTTGGAAAACTCGGATTTAAGAATTTTGAGATAAGGATTAACGACAGACGAATTCTTAAAGCTATGGCCAGCTACGCAGGATTTGAAGAGGATAGTTTTGATGAAGTCTTTATTATACTGGATAAGATGGACAAGATTGGTCTTGATGGTGTTAAGGAAGATCTGATATCCCATGGATTCGAAATATCTAGCGTAGAAAAATATCTAAATCTGTTCAAAGGACTTGAAGATCATAAAACTGATGGACTTGAATATATTAAAAATGCACTTGGAGAGAGTCTTGATAATGAGGTCAAAGTGTGGCTCGATGAGATAATCAACAGCGTAGAGGCAGCCAAAGCTGCGCAGTTTGATATGGTATTTGATCCTACATTAGTAAGAGGAATGAGTTATTATACCGGCACAATATTTGAGATTGCAATACCTGAGTTCGGAGGAAGCTGCGGTGGTGGCGGACGTTATGACAAGATGGTTGGCAAGTTTACTGGTCAGGACACAGCAGCCTGCGGTTTTTCTATAGGATTTGAACGTATTGTACTTTTGCTGCTTGAACAGGATTTCAAAATTCCTGACGAAGGAAAGAAGATAGCATTTTTGGTTGAAAAAAATATGCCTTCTGAAAGAATGAGCGATATTATGAAGGAAGCGAGTCAAATGCGAGCAAACGGAAATATTGTACTTGTTTCCCGGATGAATAAAAATAAAAAATTCCAGAAAGAACAACTTGAAGCTCAGGGTTATACAGATTTTAAAGACTTCTACGTTGATTCTTTAAGGAATTAGTAATAAAGGAGAATGAAAAAATGGCAGAATCAATGGTGGGACTTAAAAGAACCCACAGATGCACAGAACTTAATGAAAGTAATGTAGGACAACAGGTGACCGTCATGGGATGGGTCGGAACCCAGAGAAACAAGGGCGGTATTGTATTTGTTGATCTAAGAGACAGAAGCGGGATCTTGCAGATCATATTTGAAGAAAATGATATAGGCGCTGAAGGATTTGAAAAAGCAAGCAAACTCAGAAACGAAGATGTAATAGCTGTAGTCGGAACTGTAGAAAACAGGGCAGGAGCTGTTAATGACAAGCTTGTTACAGGTAAAATAGAAGTCAGAGCAAAGCAGATACGAGTATTGTCACAGTCTGATGTACTGCCTTTTCCTATTGAGGAAAACTCAAAGACTAAAGAGGAACTTAGACTCAAATACAGATATCTTGATCTTAGAAGACCTGATCTACAGAAGAATATAATGATGCGTAGTAAGATTGCATCAGAGATAAGAGCATTTATGGCTAAAGAAGGTTTTATTGAGATCGAGACTCCAATGCTTGGTAAATCAACGCCAGAAGGCGCAAGAGAATATGTTGTACCTTCTCGTGTTCATCCCGGTAGTTTTTATACTCTTCCACAGAGTCCTCAGCTGTTTAAGCAGCTTCTTATGTGTTCTGGATTTGACAGATATATACAGATCGTTAAGTGTTTCAGAGACGAGGATTTAAGAGCAGACAGGCAGCCTGAATTTACTCAGGTTGATATGGAGCTTTCATTTGTTGATGTAGAAGATGTGCTTGATGTAAATGAACGACTTATCAAGCATGTATGCAAAGAGTCTATTGGCCTTGATGTTACACTTCCTCTTCCAAGAATGACATGGCAGGAAGCAATGGACAGATTTGGTTCAGACAAGCCTGATACAAGATTCGGCCTTGAACTTGTTGATGTAAGTGATGTTGTTAAAAACTGCGGATTTGGCGTATTTACATCTGCGCTAGAAAATAAAGGTTCAGTAAGAGGAATCAACGTAAAAGGAAAGGCTGCAATGCCAAGAAAGAAGATTGATGCTCTTGTTGAGATGGCAAAGGGTAGCGGTGCTAAAGGACTCGCATATCTTTGCATAAATGAAGATGGCACATACAAATCATCATTTGCCAAGTTTATGACAGATGAAGAACTTGACTTACTTGTTAAGGCTATGAACGGAGAGCCTGGAGATCTTCTTTTATTTGCTGCTGACAAGAATAAGATTGTATGGACAGTTTTAGGACAGCTTCGTCTTGAACTCGGAAAACAGCTTGAACTCTATGATGAGAATCAGTTCAATTTCCTCTGGATAACAGAATTCCCTCTCTTAGAGTGGTCTGATGAGGAAGATAGATTCGTTGCAATGCATCATCCATTTACAATGCCCATGGATGAAGACTGGCAGTACATTGATACAGACCCGGGAAGAGTAAGAGCAAAAGCTTATGATATTGTTTTGAACGGAGTAGAACTAGGCGGTGGTTCTGTTCGTATACATCAGGCTGACATACAGTCAAAGATGTTCGAAGTCTTAGGACTTTCTGAGGAGACTGCTAAGGAAAGATTCGGCTTCCTTCTTGATGCGTTCAGATATGGTGTACCGCCTCATGCAGGACTTGCATATGGACTTGACAGATTTGTTATGCTACTGATGCATGCGGATTCTATAAGAGATGTTATAGCTTTCCCGAAGGTTAAGGATGCAAGCTGTCTAATGACACAGGCTCCAAATGTTGTTCCTCAAAAGCAGCTTGATGAGCTCTGTATTGAAATAAAAAAACCGGTTGAAGAATAAATATGATCTGTAAGGATTTTGAGACCAGGATACCTTATTTTCTGGATGATAAACTGAATAAGAAACAGGCAAAGGAATTCTTTGCACATATGCAGACATGCGAATCATGTAAAGAAGAGCTAAGGATTCAGTATCTTATTAAAGAAGGTACGCTGCGTCTTGAAGACGGTGACAGTTTTGACCTTAATAAGGAACTTGATCTTAAGATTGAAAAAACTAAAAAAGCTATTAAGAAACGAACTATTGCTAACATGGTAATATATATCATGGAAGCGGTGGCAATCGCTGCGGTCATTTTCATTCTTATCCTAGTATTTACATCCAGATGAAGAAATTATGAGTAAACTTGTACTTATTGATGGACATAGCATCTTAAATAGAGCATTTTATGGCGTACCTTTAATGACAAATCCTAAAGGTATGCATATAAATGCGATATACGGCTTTTTAAACATCATGTTAAAAATTCTTGATGAAGAAAAGCCTGATTTCTTATGCGTTGCATTTGACCGAAAAGAAAAGACGTTCCGTCATGAAATGTACGAAGCTTATAAAGGTACAAGAAAACCTATGCCAGAAGAGCTTCATGAACAGGTCCCTGTAATGAAAGAGATTCTTAATGCTATGCATATAACAATATGTGAAAAGCCGGGATTGGAAGCGGACGATATATTGGGAACACTCGCTAAAAAAGCTGAAGCAGATGGTGTTGATGTTAGTCTTATATCCGGTGACAGGGATCTTTTACAGATCGCTACTGACAGAATCAAGATTCGAATTCCCAAAACTAAAGGTAATAAGACCGAAGTAGAAGACTACTACGCTAAAGATGTTATAGAAAAATATCATGTAGATCCAATAACTTTCATTGATATGAAAGCACTTATGGGTGATGCATCCGATAACATACCCGGTGTTCCCAAAATCGGTGAAAAGACAGCAGTGCAACTTCTTGTTGATTACGGATCGCTCAATGGAGTATATGAACATCTCGAAGAGATAAGTAAAAAATCAATACATGATTCACTTGCTCAAAACAGAGATCTGGCTGATCTTAGCAAGGCGCTGGCGACAATAAAGATCGATGCCATACTTCCAATAAGCTACAAAGATGCTTCTTTTGGAAATATATTCACAAAAGAAGCCTATGATTATTTTGTGGCAAACAGTTTTAAAAAATATCTTGATAGATTTGATTTAAGTACTTTTGCTCAAAATGCTACAGAAATTGATGTTACATGGATTGATGATCTTTCAGATTGTGAATCTTTATTTACTAAACTCGAAACATGCAAAGACGTTGCATTTGTTTTTGAACAGGAAAATCAAGAAATTGTCAGTCTTTCTGTTTCTGACGGACAGTCCACATACATTGTTGCAGTATCCGGTTTTATTACTCAAGCTTATATCGCCGATAAGATTAAATCCTTGTCGAATAGTAATTATCTTTGCTGTTTTCATGTAAAGAATTTATATCATTTGATCGGAAGTGAAAATCTAGGAAAAGTATTTGATCTTTTACTTGCTGCTTATCTTGTTAATCCCCTAAAAAGCGATTACTCAATCGGTGATATTGCATCTGAGTATCTAGGAATTCATATTCCTGAAGCTAAAGAGATCCTTGGTAAAATGTCTTTAACGGAAGCTGTGTTTATGGACAGGGAGAATTTTGCTAAATATGCAGGATACAGATCTTTCGTACTCTCAAAAACAAGAGATAAGATATTTACAGCCCTTAAAGAAAAAGAAATGAAAGATCTTTATGAGGATATCGAATATCCTCTTGCCAAAGTACTGTATGATATGGAAAAAGAGGGCATCACTGTAGACAGACAGGAACTCAAAGCTTACGGAGATTCATTGATCGGAAGAATAAATGAACTTGAAGATCTGATTTACGATCTTGCTGGTGAAAAGTTCAATATCAACTCTCCTAAGCAGCTTGGTGAGATCCTTTTTGAAAAGATGGGGCTTCCTGGCGGAAAGAAGACAAAATCAGGATATTCGACCGCTGCAGATGTTTTAGAAAAACTGGCTGAAGATTATCCTATAGTTAAAGATATCCTTGAATATAGAGGCCTTGTCAAGCTAAAAAGCACATATGCGGACGGGCTTGCAGATACTATCAAATCCGATGGAAAGATACATACAACTTTCAATCAGACAATAACCGCAACTGGAAGGATTAGCTCAACTGAGCCAAATCTTCAGAACATTCCAATGAGAATGGAGCTAGGAAGAAGGATAAGAAAGTGCTTTATACCTAGCAAGGGCTATGTTTTTCTAGATGCCGATTATTCTCAGATAGAATTGAGATTATTAGCTCATATGGCTAATGACAAAGATCTTTTAGAGGCATATAGATCGGAGGCTGATATACACAGAATAACAGCTTCCAAAGTATTTCATGTTCCTTTCGAAGAAGTTACAGATCTTCAGAGAAGAAATGCAAAAGCTGTAAATTTCGGTATTGTTTACGGTATAAGTTCGTTTGGACTAAGTCAGGATCTAAGCATATCAAGAAAAGAAGCAAAACAATATATTGAGGATTATTTTGAAACATATAAAGGTATCAAAACCTATCTTGATAATTGTGTAAATACAGCAAAAGAAAAGGGTTATGTTACCACTCTTTATAAGAGAAGAAGACCGATACCCGAACTGGCTAGCTCAAATTTCATGACAAGATCTTTTGGCGAGAGGGTTGCAATGAACAGTCCAATTCAGGGAACCGCTGCCGATATCATGAAAATAGCCATGATTAATGTTTATAATGCGTTAAAGGATAATAACCTTGATGCAAAGATAATCGTTCAGGTCCACGATGAACTTCTGATTGAAGTCAGTGAAAAGGATCTTGAAGCAGCCAGGGTGGTATTATACGAAGAAATGAAAAATGCTGCTAAGTTAAATGTAAATCTCGAAGTAGATATACATGATGGAAAAGACTGGTACGAGGCTAAGTGATCGATATGATTACAATAGGTATCACGGGCGGTGTAGGCTGCGGTAAATCCAAGATCCTTGAATACATCAAGGAAAACTATAACTGCCGTATAATAACCGCGGATGATGTTGCGAACAGATTAAAAGAGCCGGGAGAAGCTTGCTACAAGCCTTTGATTAATCTTCTCGGTGAAAAGATACTTGATAATGACGGCTTTATCAACAAGAAAAAGATGGCTGAGAAAATATTTTCAGATGACTGTCTTCTTGATAAGGTAAACTCTATCATACATCCTGCAGTAAAGGATTACATACTAGATATTAAAAAAACTGAAAATCAGGCTGGCAAATATGATTATCTGTTTATTGAAGCCGCACTGCTGATTGAATGTGGATATAATGAATATGTTGATCAGATGTGGTATATATACACTTCTGAATCTGTAAGAGTTCAAAGATTAAAAAGTTCGAGAGGCTACAGCGAAAAAAAGATAAAAGACATCATGGATGCACAGCTAAGTGACGAAAAGTTCAGAGCGGGAAGCGATTTTTGCATTGATAACTCAGGTACACTTGAAGATACGTACATGCAGATTAAGATAAAAATGAAGGAATTAGAATCAGAAAATGGCAGAAAGTAGATTACCGGTTCAAACAGTATATGGTCTTGATATAGGTACACGAAGTGTTGTTGGCATAGTAGGCTACCGCAAAGGAAAAAAATTCGTGGTTACGGCTATGGCTAGAAAAGAACACGAGACAAGGGCTATGATTGACGGCCAGATCCATGACATCGCCAAAGTAGCTCAGACCATCCATGATGTAACAGAAGAGCTAGAAGGCAAGCTTGGTTCAAAGCTTAAAAGAGTATGTATTGCAGCGGCAGGACGTGTCCTTAAGACTGCTACAGCTCATGCTGATATAGAACTTGACGAACTTAGGACTGTAAATGAAGAGGATATATATACTCTTAATAGCGCTGCTATTGAAGAAGCTTATAAAAAATTCTTAAGCGAAAATGACATTGACTTAAAATTTTACTGCGTTGGAAGCAGTATCGTTAGATATTATCTGAATGACTTCCCGATAACAAATCTTGAAAACCATAAGGCTTCCAAAATCGGTGTTGATATAATCGCGACATTCCTTCCTGATGAAGTTGTTGACGGACTTTATGCTGCGGTAGATATTGCCGGGCTTGAAGTTGCATCACTAACACTGGAGCCTATAGCAGCTATCGGTTTAGCAATACCCGAAAAATTCAGATTGCTCAATATTGCTTTGGTAGATGTCGGAGCAGGTACATCAGATATATCTATAACTAAAGACGGATCTATTATTGCATTTGGAATGCTGCCTACTGCAGGTGATAGTCTTACGGAAACGATAGCAAATCACTGCATGGTAGATTTCAATACAGCCGAAAAGATAAAGAAGCAATCTACTACAAAATCGAAGATAAGCTACAAGGATATCATGGGTACAAAACTGACGATATCAAAGGATGAGATCACAAAGCTAGTTGCTGCCGATGTTGATAACATGGCTGGCCTTGTAGCAGATAAAATTGTTGAATTAAACGGAGGAAAGCCTGTAGGTGCTGTATTTGTAGTAGGTGGCGGTGGAATCTTCCCTGGATATACGCTTGCTCTTTCAAAAAAGCTTGGGATAATCAAATCAAGAGTTGCAATTCGTGGCAAGGAAGTCATGGATGACATCATATTTGAAGATACCACAATAAAAGCCGATTCGCTCTTAGTAACACCAATTGGTATCGCGCTCAGTTTCTATGAGGAGACCAACAATTTCATTTACGTGGATTTTAACGGAAGCAGAGTAAAAATATACAATAATAACAGTCTTACTGTTATGGATGTGGCTATGCAGACTGAGTTTCCTTCAAACGGTTTCTTCCCGAAATCAGGAAAGCCACTTACATATAAGTTAGACGGTAAGGAAAGAATGGTCAGAGGACAGCTAGGCGAGCCTGCTGTTATCACCGTAAATGGCGAGAATGCAAATATGCATACTCCCGTTAAAGAACATGACATTATTGAAGTCAAGGAATCAACAGCTGGTTCAGAAGCTACACTCAAGGTAAGCGATCTGCCGGGCTACAAGGATACTATCAGATTTATAGTTAACTCATTAGAAGTTAAGATGCCGAAATTTGTTTCTGTTAACGGCAAACTTGAATCAGAATATTATGATATTAAAAACAATGATGAAATAAACATTCTTGATTACTATACCGTTGAGCAGATAATACAGTTTATGGATATAGATAACAAGGAAGATGCTATATGCATGGTCAATAATATGCCTGCGGACAATGATACCAAGGTGTATGAAAACTTTTCTGTTGAATGGAAGAGTAAGGAGTCATTAAGCTATGATGATCTTCCGAAAGATGATGAATCAAATAAAGAAACATCTGATATAAACAAAGATAGAGACAGTGAGAAAATTATGAACGACTCATCATCAAGAAAGATCACAGTAATCGTTAACGGTAAACCGGTGATACTTGATAAAAAATCAAAGTACGTCTTTGTTGATATCTTTGACAAGATAGATTTTGATCTGTCCAAACCTAAGGGAAATATCGTCACAACTAAAAACGGACAGGAAGCAGAATATATGGAAGAAATACACGATGGTGACGTTATCGAAGTATTCTGGGAGAATAAGTAATGCGTTTCGCACCGATAGCTAGCGGAAGCAGCGGTAACTGCATATATGTCGGAAGCAATAATACACATCTGCTTGTTGATGTCGGAATTAGCGGCAAAAGAGTAGACGAAGGACTTAAAAATCTTGATCTTACAGGTCAAGATATCGACGGCATTTTAATAACCCATGAGCATGTTGACCATATCGGCGGTCTTGGCGTTTTATGCAGGAAATACAGTATTCCCGTATATGCAACAAGAGATACGATTTTGGCAATAAAATCATACAATTATCTTGGAAAAGTAGAAGATGATATATTTCATCCCATAGCACCGGACGTTGATCTTAAGATCAAGGATATGACAATCAAAGCTTTTAGGATAAACCACGATGCATCAGACCCGGTAGCATATACATTTTGTGCAGATGGAAAAAAGATAGCAATTGCAACAGATATGGGTACATACAGTGAGTACACTGTCGAGAATCTAAAAGGAATGGATTCTTTACTGATTGAAGCAAATCATGATGTAAGAATGCTTCAGGTCGGACCTTATCCATATCCTTTAAAACAGAGGATATTATCAGATTCCGGGCATTTATCTAATGAGCTTTCGGGTAGGCTGATATCATCGATATTAAACGATAATATAGACAACATTTTCCTCGGTCATCTTAGTAAGGAAAACAATCTGCCGGAACTGGCATATGAAACAGTACGTGTCGAGATCGACATGTCTGACAATAAATACAGATCAAATGACTTTAAGATCATGGTGGCAAAACGTGATCAGATGTCACAGGTTGTCAATCTATAAAGGAAAGGAAGTATATTTAAGTGAATAAGACTATCATTACAGTAGTAGGACATGATACTGTTGGTATCATAGCAAAAGTATGTACATATCTTGCTGATAACAGCATAAATATTCTCGATATCTCTCAGACTATATTACAGGGATATTTCAACATGATGATGATCACTGATATGACCCAGGCTACAAAGCCTTTCGGAGAGATCAGTGATGAGCTCTCTGAACTTGGAAATAGAATCGGGGTTATAATCAAATGTCAGAGAGAAGAAATATTCAACAGTATGCACAGAATATAATTAGGAAGGATCATTTCCGATATGATAAACATTTTTGAAGTCGCTGAGACCAATGACATGATCGAAAAGGAAAACCTTGATGTCAGAACAATAACTCTTGGCATCAGTCTGCTCGATTGTATAGACAGTGATGTAAATAAGCTAAATGAAAATATTTATAATAAGATATGCACAGTAGCAAAAGATCTTGTAAAAACAGGAGAAGAAATATCTAAGGAGTTTGGAATACCGATAGTAAACAAGCGTATCAGTGTAACACCTATTGGCTTGATTGGTGCATCTGCATGCAAAACAACGGATGATTTTGTAAGTATAGCAAAAACACTTGATAGAGCAGCAAAAGATGTTGGTGTAAACTTTATTGGAGGATATTCGGCGCTTGTTGCAAAAGGAATAACACCTGAAGAAGAATTGCTTATCAGATCTATTCCTGATGCACTCTGTTCTACCGAAAGAATAATGAGCAGCGTTGTTTTAGGTTCAACCAGAACCGGACTTAACATGGATGGCGTTAAGTTAATGGGAGAAGTTATTAAAGAAACAGCTGTAAAAACCAAGGATGCAGATTCTATCGGATGCACTAAGCTCGTTGTACTTTGCAATGCTCCTGATGACAATCCATTCATGGCCGGCGCATTTCATGGTGTAACTGAAGCTGACAGTATAATCAATGTAGGTGTATCTGGCCCAGGAGTTGTTAAATATGCTCTTGAAAAAGTAAGAGGACAGAATTTTGAGGTATTATGCGAGACCATAAAAAAGACTGCATTTAAGGTTACAAGAGTTGGTCAGATGGTTGCTTTAGAAGCATCAAAACGTCTTAATATACCATTCGGAATAGTTGATCTAAGCCTTGCACCTACACCTGCCATAGGTGACAGTGTTGCAGATATATTATGCGAGATAGGACTTGAACAGACCGGAGCTCCAGGAACTACAGCTGCACTAGCCCTTTTAAACGATCAGGTTAAAAAGGGAGGCGTCATGGCATCTAGCTATGTTGGAGGCTTAAGCGGAGCATTTATTCCTGTCAGCGAGGATCAGGGAATGATAGATGCAGTAAATGCCGGTGCCCTAACTATAGAAAAACTTGAAGCAATGACATGTGTATGCTCTGTAGGACTTGATATGATTGCAATTCCCGGTGACACACCAAACACAACGATTTCGGGAATAATAGCCGATGAACTTGCTATAGGAATGATAAATCAAAAAACTACTGCTGTAAGAATAATCCCGGTTATAGGAAAAGGGGTTGGTGATAATGTTGAATTCGGCGGTCTTTTAGGACATGCACCTATTATGCCGGTTAACGGATTCAGCTGTGAAGCATTTGTTAACAGGGGAGGAAGAATTCCTGCTCCAATACATAGCTTTAAGAATTAAGGAGGTTACTAATGGGCAATGTTATAGCAAAAAATCCGATAATGCCGGGGTTTTATCCCGATCCTTCTATTTGCGCTGTTAATGGTGACTATTATCTATGCAATTCTACATTTGCATACTTTCCAGGGCTTTCTTTAATGCACAGCAAGGATCTTGCTCATTGGGAACAGATTGGAAACGTACTTAATAGACATTCTCAGCTCCCTCTTGAAGGTGCAGATCACTCACAAGGTTTATTTGCTCCGACAATAAGATATTATAAGGGCGTATTTTATGTCATATGTACTAATGTTACTCATGGCGGTAATTTTATTGTTACAGCTACTGATCCTGAAGGACCATGGTCAGAACCTCATTACCTTGTTGACGCTGACGGTATTGACCCTTCACTTTTCTTTGATGATGACGGAAAATGCTACTACATCGGCACTCATCCTAATCCTGACGGCGTAAAGTATAACGGTGACTGGTACATATACATATGTGAAGTTGATCTTGAAAACTGGAAGCTAAAAGGCGAAAAGAAAAATGTATGGAACGGAGCTCTTAAAGGATGTATATGGCCTGAAGGACCACACATCTATAAAGAAAACGGATATTACTATATAATGCATGCAGAAGGCGGAACCGGCCCTGAGCATTCTGTTATGATATGCAGGAGCAGGGATATATGGGGCCCTTACGAGAATAATCCCAAGAACCCGATTCTAACTCACAGACACCTTGGAAAAGATTATCCAATCAAGTATGTTGGTCATGGAGATATAATCAAGACTCCTGCAGATGAATGGTTCATGACTGTTCTTGCAGTAAGACCTCTTGAAAGATATACAACAATGGGCAGAGAGACATTTCTTGCAAAGTTTATCTGGGAAGATGACTGGCCGGTCGTAAATCCCGGTATCGGAATGCTCAGTGATACTGTCGAGATAAATCTTCCTGAATGGAGCCCGCTAAAGGATCCTGAATCATATACAAACAGGACAAGAAGAAAAACAGCAATTCCTGGAACAGAAAGAGAATATGTATTTGCAAATATGAACGAACTCGGAGATGAGTTTTTATTTCTTAGAAACTATCCCGATGATATGTATGAGCTTGTTAAGGACGAGGGACTTAAGCTTAAAGCAAGCAAAGATGATATTAAAGCTGTTGCTTCACCTTCATATATCTGTATTAGACAACAGCATCATCATTTTAAATCTTCAGCCTATTTTGATATATCATCCCTTAAGAATGGGGAAAGCGCTGGACTGGTTCTGATGCAGAACAATCTGTATAATCTCAGAGCTGAAGTAAAAAACGGTGTTTGCTATATGATCTTATGTCAAAACGGAGAAGATAATATAATAGGATCAGTTGACGCTAATGTCGTTAAAAAGGACAGTTTTATAGAATTATCAATACTTGTGGACGGGCTTAAGACTAAAGTGTTTGCTGCTGATGTTGAACTCGGAGAAGCTAAAGTGGCTAATCTGTCAACAGAGGTTGCCGGAGGATTTGTTGGATGCTGTATAGGAATCTACGCTTCGGCAAACGGCAATGAGAGTAATACAATGGTTACGTTTAAGGATTTTACATATAAAGCTCTGTAAATAAATAGAAAAGGGTCGCATCTGCGGCCCTTAAATTATTATCATCTTTCTTGTGAATTCATTCTGTTTATCTTTGTTTTGATATTTACATGCTGAAACAAAATCAAATATATGTGCAGCTTCAATATCCTTTCCAAGAGACATCATGGATTTATCATCAAGAATGTTTCTGGCATCAGCAAGTTTTGATATAAGCGGAATAGTTGAATTCTTTCCGATTATAGACAGTAATTGTTCGCTGTCTTTTCTAAATCCTAAAATCCTAGCATAAGTTGCTTTTTTGTAATCCTCAAATGCATTTTTCTTAATATCAAGAAGGATATGAGTCAGACATCTGCTGATCCTTGAATATGTAATATCCTTAGTCTTTAAGAGAGAACAGAATTGGTCAAACGATTCGAAATAAGGAAGATGATTCTTAATCTTATCTGAGAGTTCTCTTGTAACATCAAGATAATCCTCATAACCCTTATAATACTCATGAAGAGCTTTATAACCAACTTCTCTTGAAAAATTATTGCTTACTAGGGGATAACTCTTTCCCAGTCTTCCAAGTAGAATATCATATGTTGTAGGTGGAACATGATTGATTATGGGTGACAAAGGTTCGCTCATTGCCTGTCTTACAGCTGTTGATCCAACAAATGACATATACGTACTGATCCCAACTTTATTTTTTTCATCAGAATGAAGATATGAGTCATCATTAATCATAAAATCATAGCTTGAGAGTATTGCCTCTCTAATCGCAGTAGCAGAGCTGTATGAACGAATATTGAGCTCAGTTTCGTTGTAATTACTTCCAATCCTTTTTATAGGAACAGGCTCAATAGAACTGTTAAGATTATGCAGTGCTTTACGATATTCTGTTGCAAGAATGTTATTTGGCTTACAAAGACCTTCTACAATATGTTCATTAAAATGATTTAAAAGAGCAAGTTCCCTGGCCTTTGGATATGAATTGCCTGCTTTCATGAACTCAGAGATCTCTTTGGCAAGATCTTCCTGATGTTCTAACATAAATTTTGTTACATCTTCTAGCGCCTGATCGGAAGGAGACTCACACCCAAAACTTAATTCGTCAACACAGCAAAGAGAATCAAGTAATGAAATTCCGCCCATTGCGAAGTCAGCAGCTGCTGCTGTAGAAAAAATGACCGGAAGCTCTATCACAAGATCAACTCCGCTTTTAAGAGCCATAGTAGTTCTAGAATATTTGTCGATAATTGCAGGACCGCCACGCTGAACCCAGTCACCGCTCATTATAGCAATTACATAGTCTGAACCGTCAGCTTTTACCTTGTCAATCTGATATTTGTGTCCGTTGTGAAACGGATTATACTCACATATAATTCCTGTTATTTTCATAGCAAAAGTTATTATAGCATATTGTCCTTGATTTGATACAATATTTTAATACTTTTTTCTTGTATACAAAATGAATGAATAATATAATTATAAGCAGGTAAAGCAATACTATCGGAGGGTTTGATATGTCTGGATATATAGAGAAAATAAAGGAACGAGCAAGGGCTGATGTTAAGACGATCGTAATGCCGGAAACAAATGACAAGAGGATCATCATTGCCGCTGCACATATAATAGAAGAAGGCATTGCAAATATAATCCTAGTAGGAAATAAGGAAAAGATCATGGACGGTGCCGGATGGCTCGAAGTCGATCTTTCTAAGGTTCAGATAGTTGAACCGAGTTCAACAGATAAACTCGATGAATATATAGATCTTTTATATGAAACAAGAAAAAGCAAAGGTATGACTCCAGAAAAAGCAAGAGAGATGCTTCTTACTGATCCGCTTGTTTTCGGAGTTATGATGGTCAAAGCAAATGATGCTGATGGTATGGTTGCAGGTGCATGTCACGCTACAGCAGATGTATTAAGACCTGCTCTTCAGATCCTTAAGACTGCTCCTGGTGTTAAGCTCGTAAGCGGCTTTTTCATACTTGATGTACCAAACTGCCCATTTGGAAATAACGGAACATTCCTTTTTGCTGATTGCGGACTGAATCAGGATCCAACCAGTGAAGAACTTGCACATATTGCGTACTCATCTTCAAAGAGTTTTAAAAACCTAGTTGGCGGCAAGCCGATCATTGCTATGTTAAGTCATTCAACTAAAGGCAGTGCAAAGCATCCTCTTGTTGACAAAGTTACCAAGGCTGTTGAATATGCACATGAGTTTTATCCGAATCTTACACTTGATGGAGAGCTTCAGACTGATGCAGCTATAGTTCCCGCTGTTGCTAAGAACAAAGCACCCGGCAGTGAAGTTGCAGGAAAAGCAAATGTACTGATATTCCCCAATCTTGACGCTGGAAATATCGGTTATAAGCTTGTTGAAAGACTAGGCGGCGCAGATGCATACGGACCAATGCTTCAAGGCATAGCTCGTCCTGTAAATGATCTTTCTCGCGGATGCAGTTGGGAAGATATAGTAGGTGTCGTAGCTCTTACTGCTGTACAGGCGCAACTGGTTTAAAATTTTATGTTGACAAAGACTGACCAACTATGTATAATAGCAAAAGTGTTAAGTTGCAGAAGTAAGGAGGTGTAACGGCATGTCAATTTGTCCTAAGAATAAATCTTCTAAAGGAAGAAGAGACAAGAGAAGAGCCAATTGGAAGATGAGTGCTCCGACACTTGTAAAGTGCAGCAAATGTGGCGCTCTTATGATGCCTCACAGAGTATGCAAAGCTTGCGGTTCTTACAATAAGAAAGAAATCGTAGCTGTTGACTAATATATGCTGATTAAAGCCTTCCTGAATAGGAAGGTTTTTTTATTATATTTATGTAATTGATAGACTTGATTTTTGGGAATGCCTCTAGTATAGTAAAAAAGACGAAAATATTCGAAAAATGCGAGGTAAGATATGGCAGAGTACGTAAAGGTTGCTCTTGACGCCATGGGAGGAGACAATGCACCGCATGAGATTGTTAAAGGTGCTATAGATGCTCTTTCACAGCGCGATAATCTGTATGTATATGTCGTAGGCAGACAGGATGCGATAAACGCAGAATTAAGCAAATATCAGTATGATAGAAACAGACTTGAGGTAGTAGATGCACCTGAAGTGATAGAAACAGCCGAGCCTCCTGTTATGGCTATAAGAAAGAAAAAAGATTCTTCTATAGTTAAAGCTATGAATCTTGTTAAAGATAAGACCTGTGATGCTTTTGTAAGTGCTGGTTCCTCTGGAGCAATCCTTGTTGGAGGGCAGGTTATAGTCGGAAGGATAAAAGGAGTTGAAAGACCGCCTCTTGCACCTTTAATTCCTACAAAAGACGGAGTAGCACTCTTGATCGACTGTGGTGCAAATATGGATGCAAGACCTTCATTTCTTGTACAGTTTGCAAAAATGGGATATGTCTACATGAAATATGTTATGGGAATCGATAATCCCAGAGTAGGTATAGTAAATGTCGGTGCTGAAGAAGAGAAGGGAAATGCTCTTGTAAAAGAGACTTTTCCATTATTGAAAAGCTGTCCGGATATTAACTTTATAGGAAGTATCGAAGCTAGAGATATACCTTTAGGCGGAGCGGATGTAATCGTATGTGATGCATTTGTTGGGAATGCAATACTAAAGACTCTTGAGGGTGTCGGTAAAATGATGATCGGCATGATAAAAGAAAGCCTTACTGCCAATCTCAAATCAAAGATAGGCGGATTGCTCATAAAGGATTCACTAAAGAGCAGCCTTAAGAGAGTTGATGTATCCGAATACGGCGGTGCACCGCTTTTAGGTCTTAACGGACTTGTTGTTAAAACTCACGGCTCCAGCAAGGCCGGAGAGATAAAAAATACGCTTATACAGTGTATAACCTTTAAAGAACAGAATATCAATGATAAGATAAAAGAAATCATTGGGAATACAGAAGACAAGATTTAAGGAGAAGTGTATTATGGAATTTGAAAAGCTTAAGAAAGTTATCGCAGAGGTTCTCAGCGTTGATCCTGATGAGATCACAATGGAGACCACTTTTACTGACGATCTTGGAGCAGATTCACTGGATTTATTCCAGATCATAATGGGGTTGGAGGAGGAATTCGATATTGAGATTCCACCTGAGAAAGCTGAAAATATTACCACTGTTGAAGAAGCCGTGGAGCTTATTAAGAGTGAGATAGGTCAGTAACTTAAAAAAGCCCGTTTAATGGGCTTTTTTAATTGAAGGAGCTTATATGATATCCAAATCTATAGAAGATCTTGAAAAGACCATAGGATATTCATTTAAAGATAAGAATCTCATAAAAAGAGCACTCACTCACAGTTCTTTTGCTAACGAACAGAGAATCAACTGTGACGGTGATTATGAAAGACTCGAGTTTCTTGGAGATGCAGTACTTGAACTAGTTTCGAGCGAATTCTTCTATAATAAATATCCAGATCTAGCAGAAGGTAAACTAACAAAGATACGATCCTCAAATGTTTGTGAGCCAGCGCTGGCATACTGTGCCAGAGAGTTTGAACTTGATAAGTATATAAGACTTGGAAAAGGCGAGGAACAGACCGGTGGTCGAAATCGTGATTCTATCATATCTGATGTATGTGAAGCCCTTATAGGAGCAATATATTTAGATGGCGGGATGGAATATGCTCATGATTTCATACATAGATTCATACTGGCTGATCTTGAGAACAAAACACTATTTCTTGACAGCAAGAGCGTATTGCAGGAAATGGTTCAGGCCGCTGATCACACTTCTCTTGAATACAGACTAGTCAATGAGACAGGACCGGATCATAACAAAGAGTTTACTGTCCATGTCTTTGTAGGCGGAAAAATGACAGGCGAGGGAATCGGAAAGACCAAAAAGAGTGCTGAGCAGAAAGCTGCCTATGAAACAATAAAAAAATTAAAAAACTATAAGAATCAGAAAGAGAGTTAAGAAGTGTATTTAAAAAGCATAGAAGTACATGGATTTAAATCCTTTGCAAATAAAATTGTATTTCAGTTTCATAACGGCATAACAGGTATCGTCGGACCAAATGGCTCCGGCAAAAGTAATGTCGCTGATGCTGTAAGATGGGTACTTGGCGAACAGAGAGTAAAACAGCTGCGTGGCGGAAATATGCAGGATGTTATATTCTCCGGAACCGAGATGAGAAAACCGCTTAGTTATGCTTATGTAGCCATAACACTTGATAACACTGACAGGCAGTTAGGAATTGATTTTGATGAAGTTACAGTTGCCAGAAGGCTCTACCGTTCTGGTGAGAGCGAATACCTGATCAACAATACTGCATGCAGACTTAAGGATGTAAATGAACTGTTCTATGATACCGGTATCGGAAAGGAAGGGTATTCTATCATAGGTCAGGGTCAGATTGACGCTATCTTAAGCGGAAAGCCAGAGGAAAGAAGAGAGCTCTTTGATGAAGCTGCAGGTATCGTAAAGTTCAAACGCCGTAAGATCGCAAGTGAAAAAAAGCTTGAAGAAGAAAGAAACAATCTTGTAAGAGTAAATGATATTTTAGGAGAGCTTGAAAAGCAGGTAGGACCGCTAGAAAAACAGGCCGAAAAAGCAAAAGTATATTTAAAGAAAAAGGAAGAGCTAAAGCATAATGATGCAAATCTCTTTCTATTAAGTAATGCATCAACAAGAGAACAGTTATCAAATGTAGAAGAAAAATATAAAATAGCTTATTTTGATCTTCAGACATCACAGGATGCTTTTGCAAAGATCAAAGAGGAATATGATTCAACTCAGAACAGGATTGAAGAACTTGAGCAGACTATAGAAGATGAAAGAAAACTTTTGTCTGAGGCCGATAGTACAAGGTCGAAACTTGAAAACCAGATCGATCTATTAAAGGAACAGATCAATTCTGCAAAGGGCAATGAAGAGCATTTAAACAGCAGGAATGACAGTGTTTCAAAGCAGATTGAAGAAAAGAACGAAGAAGTTAAGAAGATTGCTGCTCGCAAGGCTTCTATTGATGTGCGCTTAAATGATGCCACATCCAAAAAAGAGAAATTAAAACTTGATCTTTGGCATATACAAAATGAAATAGAAGAAAAGAACAACGAGATAGAAGAAAAGAAAAACAGTATAATAAAGATCCTCGGAGAAAGAGCTAATATCAAATCAAGACTGGAGCGTCTTGATACTCTCCAGGAGCAGATCGATATAAGAAAGGCTGAGCTTACAAGCAAGATAGTCAGTGCTAAAACTGATGAAGAAAAACAACAGGATGTTATCAAGGGTTTAGAAGAAGATTTCAAGACTGTTACAGCTCAGATTGGCAAACTTGAAGAAGAAGAAAAAGAAAAAGAAACTCTTTCTTCTAATATGAAAGCTCAGATAGAAGATCTTGACAACAGATATAGAGATGTTCAGGTAAAATATCATCAGGATAAATCCACATATGAAGCACTTTCAAACATTACAGAGCGCTATGAAGGTTACGGCGGTTCTGTTAAGCGTGTAATGGAGGAAAAGGATAAAAATAAGGGCCTTATAGGCGTTGTTGCCGATATAATCAAAACAGAAAAAAAGTATGAGATAGCAATAGAGACTGCTCTTGGCGGCAACATTCAAAACATCGTTACAGATGATGAAGAAACCGCAAAAAAGATGATAGCCCTGCTCAAGAAAGAAAGAGCTGGAAGAGCAACATTCCTTCCTCTTACGAGCATAAAACACCCTCAGGAATTCAAAACTCCTGAAGTTCTTGATGAAAAGGGCGTAATCGGTATGGCTGATTCTTTAGTTAATACCAAAAAAGAATATATAAATGTTGCCAAGGCTATGCTTGGAAGAATTGTTGTCATTGACAATGTTGATAATGCAGTTAAGATAGCTCGAAAATTTGACTACGGTGTACGTATGGTCACCTTGGAAGGTGAATTGCTTGTTCCTGGTGGCGCAATAAGCGGTGGTTCATTCAAAAAAGATTCAAATCTTCTTTCAAGAAGAAGAGAGATGGAAGAAATGCAGCAAAACATGAAAGAAACGTTGATACTGATCGACAAGCTGCAGGAAGAGATTGATGAAACAAAGAAGAACAGGAATGCAATAAGAGTCGAGATCGAAAATATAAAGATTACTCTGCAGACTACGTATATCAAGCAGAATACAGTTAGGCTTTCACTAAATGCCGCAAGAAACAGACAGGAAGAAAATCAGGCTGATACAGATTCACTAAAGAATGAATCTATTGAACTTGAAAAACAGATTGGAAATAACGAGCAGGAAAGAAAGAATATTCTAGATCTTATGCAGCAATCTAATGAGGATGAGCATGCGTGCGAGGAAGCTGTTGGCAGATTAAACAAAGATCTTGATGATAAAAGAAGTGAGGAGAGTAAACTAAGCGAAGAACTCGCAGCAGCTGATGTTGAACTTGAAAAAGTTGCTCTTGAAGCAAGTTTTGAACAGCAGAATATCGATCGTATTGAAGCTGAAAAGCAACGTTTTACCGATGAACTCACCGAAATTAAAGATATGATGGGTACATCTAAGGAAGAAATCGAGATCAAGGAACACGAGATCGAAGAGATCAAAAAAACTATAGAGAATTCATATACTGTCCAAAATGATACGAAAGACAAACTCGATAAGGATATAGAAGAAAAAGAAGAACTCAATAACAAACAAAAGACATTCTTTGCAAGACGTGAAGAATTAAATGACAAAATCACAGGTCTTGATAAGGAAGTATACAGATTAGAGGCGCAGAAGAATAAACTTAGTGAATCATTGCAGTCTCAAATTGATTATATGTGGAATGAATATGAGATCACACTGCATGATGCCGAGAAACTTCGTGATCCTGAACTTAATGATCTTGTTGTATTAAAGAGAGATGTAGCTCAGTTAAGGGATGAAATAAAGAGACTGGGCGATGTAAACGTTAATGCAATCGAAGAATACAAGGAAGTATCTGAAAGATATACATTCCTTAAGACTCAGCATGATGATCTTGTTGAAGCTGAAAAGACTCTTATAGGTATCATCGAAGAACTTGACAGTGCAATGCGTAAGCAGTTCAAAGAAAAATTTACACAGATCAATCGTGAGTTTGATAAAGTATTTAAAGAACTATTCGGTGGTGGAACCGGTACACTTGAATTAATGGAAGATCAGGATATCCTAGATGCGGGCGTAAGAATCATAGCGCAGCCTCCGGGCAAGAAACTACAAAACATGATGCAGTTATCCGGTGGTGAAAAGGCATTAACAGCTATTGCTCTTTTGTTTGCAATCCAGAATCTTAAACCTTCACCATTCTGTCTCCTTGATGAGATCGAAGCTGCTTTAGACGAGAGCAATGTTGGCAGATTTGCAAAATATCTGCACAAGCTTACCAAACATACACAGTTCATAGTTATCACACACAGGCGAGGAACTATGGAAAGAGCTGACAGACTTTACGGAATAACTATGCAGGAAAAAGGTGTATCTACGCTCGTCAGTGTAAATCTAATAGATGATAAGGACCTTAACTAATGGGATTATTTGACAGATTGCGAGAGGGACTTACAAAGTCCAGGGAAAACTTTGTTAACAATGTAATAAGCGTGTTTGATACTCATCAGTATATTGATGATGATTTTTACGATGAACTTGAAGAGCTTCTTGTAATGGGAGATGTTGGTGTTGAAGCTACAGAAAACATTATCGAAAAGCTAAAAGTTGACGTAAAAGAACAACATCTTAAAACACCGATGCAATGCAAGGCATTTCTTATAAAGAACATCAAAGAACAGATGCGTGTAAGTTCATCTGACTATGAATTCTTAAAGCAAAGAAGCGTAGTAATGGTCATCGGAGTTAACGGGGTCGGAAAAACAACTACGATCGGTAAACTGGCTGCAATATATAAATCAAAAGGTAAGAAGGTATTGATCGCTGCTGCAGACACTTTCAGAGCAGCTGCAACTGAACAGCTTGAAGAATGGGCGCATCGTGCAAACGTCGATATAATAAAAGGCAAGGAAGGCAGTGATCCTTCCAGTGTTTTATATGATGCCGTAAATGCAGCAAATGCAAGAGGTGTTGATGTACTTTTGGTCGATACGGCCGGTCGTCTCCATAACAAAAAGAATCTTATGGAAGAACTGAAAAAGATGCACAGGATCGTTGAAAAGAATTTTTCTGACGTAAAGCAGGAATATCTTATTGTTCTTGACGGTACTACAGGGCAGAATGCCTTAGTGCAGGCTAGAGAGTTTTCACAGGCAGCTCCGCTTTCAGGTATTGTGATAACAAAGATGGATGGTACTGCAAAGGGTGGAATAGCTATAGCTATTCAGAGTGAGCTCAATGTACCCGTGAAATTCATTGGAGTAGGTGAAAAGATCGATGATCTTCAGGAATTTGATCCTGACACATTTGTTGATGCTCTGTTTGATTTCAGAAAAGAAGGCGCTCCCGAGGATCTTTCTAAGATTGAAGCATTGCATTTTGATGATTAGTTGATAAGGAGAAAACATACATGCTCGAATTAAAGAGTTTTGAAGAAGCTAGTGAAGCTGTTTCCAAAGTAACACAGGAAACCAAATTGATTTACAGCGATTTCTACAGCAATCTTACAGGCAACAAGGTATATCTTAAGCCTGAAAACATGCAGTTTACCGGCGCATATAAGGTTAGAGGCGCATATTACAAGATAAGTACACTCACAGATGAAGAAAGAAAAAGAGGCTTAATAACTGCCAGTGCAGGAAATCACGCACAAGGTGTAGCCTATGCAGCAAAATGTTTTGGAGCAAAGGCTACGATAGTAATGCCAACAACAACACCATTAATTAAGGTAAACAGAACAAAAAGCTATGGAGCTGATGTAGTACTCTACGGCGATGTATATGATGAAGCATGTGAGCATGCTTATGAATTGGCTGAAAAGAATGGATATACATTTATACATCCATTTGATGATCCTGCTGTGGCTACCGGTCAGGGCACTATAGCCATGGAAATATTTAAAGAGCTTCCTCTGGTGGACATTATTTTAGTACCTGTTGGTGGTGGGGGACTTGCAACAGGAGTTTCAACATTAGCAAAACTTCTTAATCCTAAGATCAAAGTTATTGCCGTAGAACCGGCAGGCGCAAATTGTCTACAAGTATCTTTGAAGAATAAAAAAGTAACAACTCTTGACAGCGTTAATACTATAGCTGATGGAACTGCTGTTAAAACACCAGGGAAAAGCATCTTCCCTTATCTAATGCAGAATCTTGATGATGTGATAACAGTTAATGATGAAGACCTTGTTGTCGCATTTCTTGACATGGTCGAAAATCATAAGATGGTCGTTGAAAACAGCGGCTTATTGACTGTTGCCGCTCTAAAACAGTTAGAATGCAAGGATAAAAAGATAGTATCCATCCTTTCCGGAGGAAACATGGATGTTATAACCATGTCGAGCGTAGTCCAGCAAGGTTTGATAATGAGAGACAGGATATTTACTGTTTCAGTTCTTCTTCCGGACAAGCCAGGTATGCTCAGCAAAGTTTCTAGCATAATTGCTGAAGAAAATGGTAATGTAATAAAACTTGAACATAATCAGTTTGTATCTATTAACAGGAATGCAGCTGTCGAACTTCGAATAACTCTTGAAGCATTTGGAACTCCTCACAAGGAGGCTATAATGAAAAGGTTGGATGAAGAAGGATACAAGCCAAAAGTTGTAAGAACTAACGTATAAAATGAAGAAATTAATTGGAACAAAAGAGTTTTATAGAAGTTTAATGGCAATTGCTTTTCCCATTATGATCCAAAATGGGATTAGCAATTTTGTCAATTTACTGGATAATATAATGATCGGTAGAGTAGGAACTGAGCAGATGAGCGGTGTATCCATCGTTAATCAGCTCATGTTTGTTTTTATACTCTGTCTTTTCGGTACTGTTTCAGGTGCCGGAATACTCGGTGCTCAGTACTATGGGCAGAAAAATATGACCGGAGTAAGAGACGTATTAAGGATCAAGCTGATAATAGCATCAGCTGCGATGCTAATAGCTGTTGCCGTGTTTATGTTTTTTGATACTAACCTGATATCTTTTTATCTTCACGAAGGAAGTAAAGAAGGTGATCTTGCTGCTACGCTGAATTACGGCAAGGAATACTTAAGAATAATGCTGATAGGTCTTCCGCCGTTTGCAATTGAAATGAGCTATTCATCTACTCTTCGTGAATCCGGCGAGACAAAAGTTCCGATGAGAGCATCGGTATTGGCTGTATTTATAAATCTTGTATTAAATTATATTCTAATATTCGGTAAATTCGGAATGCCTGCACTGGGTGTTTCAGGCGCTGCAATAGCTACAGTTATATCTCGATATATTCAAGCTTCATATGTTGTCATATGGTCGCATAGACATGAAACATCAAATCCCTACATTGAAGGTCTTTATAAGAACTTTAAGATTTCATGGAGCATGTTTGTCAAAGTTTTTATTCTCGCTTTACCATTGATGCTTAATGAAACATTATGGTCTGCCGGAACAGCAGCCGTAAATACTTGTTACTCATACAGAGGGCTCGCTGTTGTCGCTGCTTTAAATATTCAATCAACGATATATAACATTTTTAATATAATGTTCATTGCTATGGGTGATGCGATAGCGATCATAGTCGGGCAACAGCTTGGTGCAGGTCAGATAAGGGAAGCGAGAGATACATCTTCAAAAATTATTGCTATGTCAGTATTCTTTGCTGCTATAGGTGGACTGATGATGTTTTCTGTATCAGGCGTATTTCCTCAAGTATATAATACCAGTGATGAAGTCAGAAGCTTAGCATCTACACTTATCAGAATTATAGTGTGTTTCATGCCAATTCACGCTTTTTTACATGCAGTATATTTCTCAATAAGAAGCGGAGGGAAGACTTTCATTACGTTTTTATTTGACAGTGTTTATCTTTGGATTATCTCATTTCCATTTGCTTATTTCTTAGCTCATCATACCGGAATAGATATAAGATTTATGTTCATCTTATGTCAGGCTATTGACCTAATAAAGGTAATGATAGGATTTTTCATATACAGATCAGGCATATGGGCGCGAAATATTACAGAATCAGTCAATGTATAGTAAGGTGATATCGTGAAAATAACAATAAATGATGATTTTGATCTAGATAAGATAATAGATTCAGGCCAATGTTTCAGACCATGTATCATATGTGAATCGCCCAAAACATACAGATTTATATATAGACAATATATACTCTATATAACTAAAGATGGCCCAAATACATATGATATATCATGCAATTTGAATGATTGGAATGAGATATGGTCAAAGTATTTTGATTTAACGAGAAATTACGAAAGTATCCGAAGCATCATTCCTTGTGATGATAAATATATGTATGAATCATCAATTGACGGTAAGGGTATAAGAATCCTTAGACAGGACAAGTGGGAAATGCTAATTTCCTTTATCATTTCACAACGAAAATCAATACCCGCAATAAGAAGTTGCATAGAGAAACTCTGTGTAAAATACGGTTCAAAGATCAAAACGGAAAATGAGGATATATATCTATTTCCTACAGCTCAACAAATGATTGATGCAAATGAAGAGGAACTTGCTCAATGTGGAATGGGATACAGAATAGGATATATTCTGGATGCTGTTAGAAAAGTCTACTATAAAGAAATCGATCTTGAAAATATTGATAGACTTTCAGATGATGATCTGTACAATCAGCTTACAAGTATAAAGGGAGTTGGGAAAAAGGTAGCAAACTGCGTCATGCTTTTTGCATATAACAGAACCGGCAGAGCTCCTGTTGATGTATGGATAGCTCGCGTGATTGATGAATTTTATAATGGTAAAGATCCTTTTTATGCATATGGAGAAAATGCAGGTATAATGCAGCAATACGTCTTTTATCATATACAGAACAGGCACAGATAATGAATGCAAATAAAACAGATAAAATCAAAGCTATAATGTGTATACTTCTGGCAGCATTCGGTTTTTCACTTATGACATTTTTTGTACGTATTTCAGGTGATCTGCCAACTATGCAGAAAGCTTTTTTCAGAAATGCGTTTGCTGCATTGATCGCATTTATACCGCTAATGAAGAGTAAAGATAAGTTTCATATCAAAAAGGGCTGCTTCGGCGACATTGCTTTCAGATGCCTTTTTGGTACAAGTGGCTTGATATGTAACTTCTACGCAATAGACAAACTTGATATAGCCGATGCGAATATGCTAAATAAGCTTTCTCCGTTTTTTGCTATTATTCTTTCAATATTTATACTAAAGGAAGTTCCTACACTTATTGATATTCTCGCTACTGTAATAGCATTTATTGGTGCTTTATTCATAATTCGACCCGGAGGAGATGTATCAGTCATTCCTGCCCTTATTGGTCTGTATGGAGGTTTTGGAGCTGGTACGGCGTATGTTTTTGTAAGAAAGCTAGGTGGCAAAGGAGAGCGTACACCTATAATCGTTATGTGTTTCTCTTTGTTTTCTTGTATTGTTACTTTTCCTTTTCTTATATTCAATTTTCATGCTATGACTCCTAAACAATGGCTTTTTATGATACTTGCTGGGCTTAGTGCGTCTCTTGGTCAGTTTAGCATAACAACAGCATATAAATATGCACCGGCTAAAGAGATATCTGTATTTGACTATACTCAGGTAATCTTTGCGGCACTGTTAGGAATGATATTTCTAAATGAAACGCCAATACCATTAAGCATTATTGGATATATAATCATTAATGGAACTGCATTTATACGATGGTGGCTTAATATAAGAAAAGAATCATTGACACAGTCCAATATGTGATATAAACTTTATTATAGTATTAGGGAGTAGCTTACACGAAGTGTAATATATTTCGTCAGTACGGGTTTCCCCGGAATATATTCTAAGAAGCAAGACTTTTACTGCAGATTATATTGCAGTAAGAGTCTTTTTATTTTGAAAGGAGCTATTATGAGTCTGATAGTAACTATGATTAAAACAAAATGTTCAAATAATATAACAAGAAAGAATGTTGAAAAAATTCAAAATAGAAAATTGAAAAAACTGGTCAGCTACGCTAGAAAGAACAGTACATTCTATGCAAACAAATTTAAACATATAGAAAGCGATTATAAACTATCAGATCTTCCTGTAACTACAAAACCAGAAATGATGAATTCTTTTGATTCTGTATTAACAGATTCATCAATCAATATGAAGAGAATCGATGATTTTACAAGTGATTTGGATAATATTGGACGTATGATAGATAATAAGTATCTTATATTCAAGACATCTGGTTCAACAGGAAATCCAGCAGTTGTTTTATATGATAAGCAGAATATAGAAGTCTCATCTGCAATTGCTGCATTCAGAACATTTGCAAGAAATGAAGATTACAAATCCTTTATGAAACACGGCAAGAAAACTGCTGGTGTTTTTGCAGATTACGGATTTTATCTGGCATGCGGAATGAGTAGATACCTTCAGCTTAAAATGCCTGGCCGCAAAACAAAGATTACCGTGGATGTAAATGGGCCGGAAAAAGAAATAATAGACATACTTAATGAATTCAAGCCTTCGATGTTGAGCGGATATCCATCAAATCTTGCGCTACTTGCTGATTTTGATGAACTAAATATAAGTCCAGATATTGTTATAACAGGAGGAGAACTGCTTACTGATGAGATCAGAGAAAAACTCACTAAAAAATTTGGATGCTACGTACAGACACATTATTCATGTACTGAGGGAGGCGAGATAGCATGCGAATGTAGTGCGGGACATCTGCACATAAACGAGGACTGGGTTATACTTGAACCGGTCGATAAAGATAATCGGCCTGTAGATTTTGGTGAGTTATCTGATAAGGTTCTTTTAACGAATCTTTCAAACTATATACAACCATTCATACGATACGAAATCACAGACAGAGTAATTGTTCACAACGAAAAATGCTCATGTGGCAAAAAAAGTCACTGGATAGAAATTGAAGGTCGGACAGACGATATATTCGAATTTGAAAATGAGATAAAGATAGCGCCTATGTCATTTTATAAGATCTTAGAGGAGATAAAATCAATCAAAAGATTTCAAATGATCCAAAAATCCCATAAAGAACTTGAATTGAGACTTGTGAGTGATGATAAAGAAACAGCATTTACATTAGCACAAAAAGCACTCGAATCATTCTTGAATTCTAAAGGAATCAAAGACGTAAATATCATTCTATCTGATAGTGAGCCGCAAGCTAATAAGATAAGTGGTAAATTCAAGCATTTTTGTAAAGATATCGACCAGAATGTGTGTAAAGAAAAAATACTTGACACTCCAAAAAATAAATAGTAATATAGCAAAGTATGGAAAAGATCGTTAAACAGGGTTTGTTATATGATTTTTATGGAGCGCTATTAAACGACCATCAGAGATCGATCTACGAATCGGTCGTATATGACAACATGTCATTGTCTGAGATCGCTTCAGAACAAGGTATATCAAGACAGGGTGTACATGATCTTATAAAAAGATGTGACAAAAGCCTTGAGGAATATGAAAACAAACTTCATCTTGTCGAAAGATTTATGGCAATCAAAGATGAAGTAGAGATTATAGAAACTAAAGCCGAAAGCGCTGAGATAAAAGCAATTGCGGCAAAGATTTTGGAACAGCTGTAATAAATATGGCATTTGAAAGCTTAACAGATAAATTACAAAACGTATTTAGGAATTTAAAGAGCAAGGGCAGACTTACCGAAGAAGATGTTCACATTGCGTGCAAAGATGTCAAAATGGCTCTTCTTGAAGCTGATGTAAACTTCAGGGTAGTTAAAAAGTTTATTAAAACAGTAGAAGAGAGAGCAATCGGTCAGGATGTTATGAACGGTCTGAACCCCGGTCAGATGGTCATTAAGATAGTTAATGAAGAAATGACTTCTTTGATGGGTGATGATACGACCGATATAGAGTTTCAGCCAGGTAAAGCCATCACGGTTATTATGATGTGCGGACTTCAGGGTGCAGGTAAAACTACTACTACAGCAAAACTTGCAGGTAAATTTCTTAAAAAAGGCAAAAAACCACTTCTTGTTGCATGTGATGTTTATAGGCCGGCAGCCATCAAACAGTTGCAGGTAAACGGTGAAAAAGTAGGTGTTGAAGTATTTACTATGGGCGACAATCATTCGCCTGTTGACATTGCCAAAGCCGCTATAGAACACGCTCAGAAGAATGGTCATAATGTAGTTATTCTTGATACGGCCGGACGTCTTCATGTAGATGAAGAAATGATGGCAGAACTGCAAAATATAAAAAAGAATATAGAAGTACATCAGTCTATACTTGTTGTTGATGCTATGACGGGTCAGGATGCTGTTAATGTTGCGTCAGAATTCAAAGATAAGATTGGCATCGATGGAGTGATCTTAAGCAAGATGGACGGTGATACGCGAGGCGGTGCTGCACTTTCTGTAAAAGCGGTAACAGAACTCCCGATATTGTACGTTGGTATGGGAGAAAAGCTTGCCGATCTTGAACAGTTTTATCCTGACAGGATGGCAAACCGAATCCTAGGCATGGGAGATGTCCTCTCGCTCATAGAAAAAGCAGAGCAGAGCATAGACATTAGTGAAGAAAAATCACGAGATATGGCTGCTCGCATGAAGAAAGGTAAATTCGACTTTAACGATTACCTTGAAAGCATGAAGCAGATGCGGAATATGGGTGGTCTTGCTAGTATTCTTGGCATGATGCCAGGGCTTGGTGTTAATGCTGCAGATATAGAAAACAGCGTTAATGAAAAGGAACTTGCAAGAACTGAAGCCATAATTTTCAGCATGACTCCTAAAGAAAGAGAAAATCCAAAACTGCTTAATCCGAGTAGAAAGCACAGGATAGCAAAAGGAGCCGGCGTTGATATAGCTGTTGTAAACCGATTTATAAAGCAGTTTGAACAAAGCCAAAAAGCTATGAAGCAGATGCAGGGCATGATGGGCAAAAAAGGAATGAGAGGACTTGGTGGCTTTGGCGGCCTTGGCGGTTTCGGAAAGAAAGGATTCCCTTTTTAAGAGTACAAACCACATTAGGTTTAGTATAGATAATTAATTTTTTAAATCAGAAAGGAAAATTACCATGGCAGTTAAGATGAGATTAACAAGAATAGGTGAGAAGAGAAACGCAATCTATAGAGTAGTTGTTTCTGATTCAAGAAGCCCTAGAGACGGAAAGTTTATTGAGGAAGTTGGAACATACAACCCCAATACAGATCCCTCAACTATCAAGTTTGATGAGGAGAAGGCAAAGAAGTGGCTCGCTAACGGCGCAAAGCCTACAGAAGTTGTTGCTAAGTTGCTCAAGGTTGCAGGTATAGAGAAATAAGTAACACTTTTGGAGGTGGGTTATGAGAGAATTGGTCGAAGTCATCGCTAAGAATCTTGTTGATAACCCGGATGAAGTTGTTGTAACAGAAGAAGGTAATGGAAGAAATATTACTATTAAACTTCATGTTGCGCAGTCAGACATGGGAAAAGTCATTGGTAAGCAAGGACGTATTGCTAAGGCTATCAGAGCTGTAGTTAAGGCAGCCAGCTCCAATGATAACAAGAGAGTGGATGTAGAAATCGTCTAAGAGATTGAGCACAGCTATTTAGCTGTGCTCTTATAGTAAATATGAGATAAATATATGGAAGAATTCTTACAGGTTGGGGTTATCACTTCAACACACGGAGTCAGGGGAGAAGTGAAAGTATTTCCTACAACTGATGATGCAAAAAGATTTAGCAAATTAAAGGAAGTACTGCTTGGCGAAGAATATGATGCACCTGTTCTGCATATTGAAGGGGTAAAATATCATAAGAATATGGTCATCTTAAAATTCAAAGAATACGGTTCGCTCAATGAAATTGAGAAACTTAAGGGCAAACCGTTGTTTGTCACAAGAAAGAATGCTGTCAAACTGTCTAAGGACGAATATTTCGTAGCCGATCTTATCGGTATGAGAGTAGTCGACGAAGCTAAACAAATTGGTGGTGTATTAAAAGATGTTATGCAGACAGGGGCTAATGATGTATACATTATTGACCTTGATGATAACAGAGAGCTTTTACTGCCTGCTATCAAGGACTGCATTCTAAATGTGGATTTTGTCAATGGAATTATTCAGATAAATATCTTAGAAGGACTATTGGAAGGATAAGCATGAATTATCATGTTATGACATTGTTTCCTGAAATGATAGATTCTGCTGTCAATTGCAGCATACTCGGGAAAGCAATTGAACGAAATTTGATAAGTGTACACGCTGTAAATATTAGAGATTACACTTTAGATAAGCATAAAAAAGTTGATGATTACACATACGGTGGCGGTGCTGGGATGCTTATGTCTCCTCAGCCGGTTTATGATTGTCATAAAGCGATTTCTGAAAGTATTTCAAGTAATAAGAAAGTACGTACAATATACGTAACGCCACAAGGTAAAGTATTTGATCAGGATTTCGCAAAGGAATTATCAAATGAAGAAGATCTGATTTTTTTATGCGGTCATTACGAAGGAATAGACGAAAGAGTGCTAGAAGAAATAGTCACTGATTATGTATCGATAGGAGATTATGTGCTCACAGGAGGAGAACTGCCTTCACTTGTTATGATGGATTGCATTTCACGTCTGATCCCTGGTGTCCTGAGCAATGAGGAATCAGCACAGACTGAGTCATTTGATGACGGACTTCTCGAATATCCTCAATATACACGTCCTGAAATATGGATGGATAAAAGAGTCCCTGAAGTTCTTTTATCAGGTCATCATGCAAATATAGAAAAATGGCGTCATGAAATGTCCCTTGAGCGTACCAAGCAAAGAAGGCCTGATCTTTATGAAATATATGCTTTTAAATATAGAAAAGACTGATATAAGCTAAAAAGCACTTGCATTATTAACAATATTATGGTATTCTACCATAGTCGCGAAAATAGATGGTCCGCTGATACTATAGGTATGTAAGAACATCCATATAATAAGGAGATATAGATATGAACGAAATTATCAAAGCTATCGAAGATGAACAGCTTAAGGCAGAAGTACCTGCTTTCGAAGTAGGTGACACAGTAAGAGTTCACGGTAAGATCAAGGAAGGTAACAGAGAACGTATTCAGATTTTTGAAGGAACTGTTATCAAAATGCAGGGTGGTTCTAACAGAGCTACATTTACTGTTCGTAAGAACTCTAATGGTGTAGGCGTAGAAAAGACATGGCCGCTCCACTCACCTAACGTTGAAAAGGTTGAAGTTGTTAGACATGGTAAAGTTAGACGTGCTAAGCTCTTCTACTTAAGAGAAAGAGTTGGTAAGTCAGCTAAGGTTAAAGAAGTACTTAGATAAATTTGATTATCGGAAAGGGTCATGTACCATGGCCCTTTTTTCTTTTATATAAAACGTATATACTAATAGATAATAGACATTTGTGGTGAGAAGTCATGTCCGTTAAAAAAGGCCTTAATTTTGCTAAAAAGAGAAGAAAAGTTTCATCTGACGTTGCAAGGGAATTCATCAATTATGTTATTGGTATATTCGTTGCTATAGTTCTTGCATTCTTTATTACTTATAACTGGGGCATCAAAACGACAGTTATAGGTGTATCTATGGAAAACACTCTCTACAGTGGGCAGACAATTCTGATAAGTCGACTGTCATATCTTTTGCTCAATCCTCACCCTGGGGATGTAATAGTATTTAAGCCAAACGGAAATCAGAATACACATTACTATGTTAAAAGGGTTGTTGCTGTTCCAGGAGATACAGTTGAGTTTAGAGATGGAAGACTATATGTTAACGGCAAGCAGGAAAGCGGAGGATATGACAAAGTTGCCGATCCTGGTATAGCAGAATCTCCGATTGTTTTAGGCAGTGATGAATTTTTTGTATTGGGTGATAACAGAAATAATAGTGAAGATTCCCGATCCGGAAATATAGGCCCAGTAAAAAAAGAACTCATAGAAGGAAGAGCATGGTTTAAGCTTACTATGAATGATTCCTACATGGGATTCATTGATAGAGAATAGAATAATTATGTGAAATATGCAAAATAATTTTCCTATCTCCATATCATGTATTTAACTTCAATATAAGTTATAGCATATTATGAAATTTGATAATTCCAATGAAAGAGATAGGCGACAATGATGAATCAATAAAACTATACGATATTAAACTTAGTGATTAAGGAATTTATATAAATGAGTGAAAATATAACAAATATCAATTGGTATCCCGGACATATGACAAAAGCAAAGCGTCAGATGCAAGAGGATATAAAGCTTATCGATCTTGTTATTGAAATTGTAGATGCACGTATACCTATTTCGAGCCGAAATCCGGATATAGATGAACTTGGCAAGAATAAATCTCGGATTGTTCTTTTAAACAAAGCAGATTTAGCAGATCCGTCAATCAATAATGAATGGAGAGATTATTTCGAAAAGAAAGGAATAATATGTCTTGAGATAGATTCAAGAGACAGATCTGGTTTTAACAAAATACAGAACATGGTCGCTATCGCCTGCAAAGATAAAATTGAAAGAGATCGCAAAAGAGGCATACTTAATCGTCCAGTCAGAGCAATGGTTGTCGGAATCCCTAATGTCGGAAAATCAACATTTATTAATTCTTATGCAGGTAAGGCATGTGCCAAAACAGGAAATAAGCCCGGAGTAACAAAAGGGAAACAATGGATCAAGCTTAATAAGCAGCTTGAATTGTTGGATACTCCAGGTATATTGTGGCCCAAATTTGATGACCCTCAGACTGGCCTTAAATTAGCATATATCGGTTCTATAAATGACGATATTCTTGTTATGGAAGAACTTGCCGACAATTTTATAAAACATATATTAAAATCATACCCTAATGCGATCAAAATATCGTATAATGTTGAAGATGATTATATAAATAGTATCGAACTTATTGAAAAGATTGCAATAAGAAGAGGATGTCTCTTAAAAGCAGGTGAGCCTGATATAGCAAAAGCCTCGCGTCTTCTTTTAGACGATTTTCGATCTGGTAAACTTGGCCGTATATCACTCGAGACTCCGAATGAAATACTTTAACAGAGGGAATTTATTATGAGCAAGAAAGAAGTACTTAAAGAGATATTGAGTACAAGCCTTTATCTTTTGGGCGTATTACTGGTGACATTTGTACTTGTAAAATTTGTAGTACAAAGGACCGAGATTTTAAGCGGTTCTATGGAACCGACACTTTATAAAGGTGAAAGTTATCTCGTAGATAAAATAAGCTATAGATTTAAAGATCCTGAAAGATACGATATTATTACATTTAAATATCTTTATGCCGAAAAGACATATTATGTTAAAAGGATAATCGGTCTTCCCGGAGACACAGTTTATATAGATGAATACGGAACTATTTTTATTAATGATGAAGTACTCATAGAGCATTATGGTAATGAAACAATCGAAAATCCAGGACTTGCTGCCAATCCGATTAAACTTGGTGATGATGAATACTTCGTTATGGGAGATAACAGAAACGACAGTCAGGATTCAAGATATCCTAATGTAGGAGCTGTTAAGAGAGAACAGATTCTTGGAAAGTTATGGGTGCAGATTTGGCCGCTTAATAGACTGCGTTTAATGAAAGACAAATAGATGACTAAAGCTGAAGAAAAAGAATTAAAAAAACAAGAAAAACTGCAAAAAGAGATCGCCAGATGCGAAGAACTCAAAAAATACGAGAAAGAATATGAATCATTTGGATATATATGTGGTATAGATGAAGTAGGAAGAGGTCCGCTTGCAGGTCCTGTTGTAGCTGGTGCAGTCATACTTCCTAAAGATTGTGATATTTTATATATCAATGATTCCAAAAAGCTCTCCGAAAAAAAGAGAGAAGAACTTTATGATATTATCATGGAAAAAGCTGTAGCTGTAGGCATAGGCTATGCTTCACATATTAGGATAGATGAGATCAACATCCTTCAGGCCACATATGAAGCTATGAGAGAAGCTATCAGCAAATTAAGCGTAAAACCCGATATATTATTAAATGATGCAGTTACAATTCCTGGTGTTGATATCAAGCAGGTTCCGATAATAAAAGGAGATGCAAAGTCAATATCCATCGGAGCTGCAAGTATTATTGCCAAAGTAACAAGAGACAGGCTAATGGTAGAATATGATAGCAAATATCCTGGATACGGTTTTGCTTCAAATAAAGGATATGGTTCGGCTGCACATATCGCTGCTATTAAAGAAATCGGTCCATGTGATATACACAGGCGTAGTTTCATTAAGAATTTTGTATAAATGAGGTCTTATGGCTATAAATCTGCTGGGAAACTTTAATATCAACAATAATTCTTACAACACATCAGCCGGCGAGAGTGTTGATGGTAAGTTTGCGCAACAATTACAGCAGATAAACGATAACAGACAACAGCTTGCCCAGATTAGATCTCTTTTACCTGGTCAGACTCTAGAAGGGCAGCTTGTTGAACAGGATGGCAAATCTGTCCAGCTCCTTTTAAATAATAATCTATTACTAAATACAACACTTGATTCTCGCGCAAATCTAATTACAGGTCAGAATATTTCGTTCGAAGTAAAAAGCAATAAAGATGGTCAGCTTGTGTTGAGACCGCTTCATATGAATGTGAGCAATGAAGCCACAGCCGTAAAAGCTCTTGAAAGTGCAAGTGTAAAAGTGAGCGATGAGACTATCAAAATGGTTGATTCACTCATGAAGGAAGGTATGCCGATTAACAAGGAAACTCTTCAAAGCATGAACAGAGATATCAATATGTTTCCTCAAGCTGATGTGAACGATATTGTAATGCTTCATAAGCTCAATCTCCCTGTCAACGAATCCAATATAGATCAAATGCATTTATATAACAATAATAATCAATGGATGCTTCAGAATGTAAATAGCATGTCACAGGACATAGCTTCACTTCTTGAAGAGGCTAGCAGAACACCCGAAACTTTCTCAAATATTGTAAAAGAATTGGAAAATGTATTTGGCAATGCCGAGAATCTTACCGAAGCTAATGCTGACATTTTAAAATCTGAGGATAATGCTCAAATCCAACAAACTCAATCTGATGTAAAAATGATAATACGCGAAGAAGATATTATTGAAAAAGATGTATCATCTTCAGATAAGAGTAATGTTTCAAAAGACACTGAAATCGAAATAACCAGTAAAAATGTATTTGATGTCTTAAAGCAGGCCGCACCTGATAAGCTGAAAAATCCCGAATATGCTTCTAAAATAAAAGCAGCACTTACTGACGTAATAAGTTCAAAGCTTTTAATGCAACCTGATAAAGTTGCTGATAAGGAATATGTAAAGAATTATTATGATAAAGTAAAAGATATTACCCAACAACTTGAGCAGGTTCTTGCTCAAAACGGTAAGAGCGATACTGCATTGGCCAAAGATGTCACACAGATAAAAAACAGTGTTGATTTCATGAATCAGATCAACGAGCTATACAACTATGTACAGCTGCCTTTAAAGATGGCTGGTGGACATGCAAACGGCGATCTTTATGTATATGCCAAGAAACGCTCAGCGCATGGAGATGATTCCGATGAGCCTTTAACCGCTTTACTTCATCTCTCTATGGAAGCTCTGGGGAACATGGATATCTTTTTAAAGCTGCAAAACGAGAAGCTTTCAACAAAATTCTGCTTAGAAAGAGAAGAGCTTATTGATTTTGTTGAATCTCATATAGATGAACTAAACGAAAGGCTTATCGAAAAAGGTTATAATATAGATACAAGCGTTGGAAAACTTGAGGATAAAGAAAGAACTGTAATCGACAACATTAAAAGTGAATCTCCTCAGGTCACTATACTGAGCAATCAGACATTTGATGCGAGGGCATGATATTGAATAAACAGCCTAAACAAAAAACCGCAATAGCACTTGAGTATAATCCTGATGAAGCGGCTCCCAAAGTAATAGCTACAGGTAAAGGTCTAGTTGCGGAAAAGATAATTGAAAAAGCAAAAGAAGAGAATATTCCTGTTCATGCTGACAGCAAGTTAGCAGGAACTCTTTCAAAGCTAGAGATAGGGGACATGATACCTCCTGAACTATATGAGGCGGTCGCTGAAATCCTTGTTTTTGTAGATGCACTTGAAAAGATCAAGAAAAAGGGTAAATAAGCAAACTCATGCAAATATAAAACAATATTTATAGTCATTGACAGACAGGGATATGTCCTTGTCTGTTTTGAAGTATAGACGTAAAATGAATAAATAACATAGTTAAGAAATACTTAATAAATTTATTGACTATTTCTTTATAAAACACTGTTTTAATGATACATAGAGAAACTTAAAAGGGGGTATTTTAGTGAAATCAAACATACTTGTTGTAGATGATGACAGAGAGATCGTTGATGCGATAGAGATATATCTTTTACAGGAAGATTTTAACGTATATAAAGCTTATGATGGAGAAGAAGCTATAAAACTGCTAAAAGCAAACGATATACATCTTATGCTTCTTGATATTATGATGCCTAAACTAGATGGGATTCATACTGCATTAAAGATAAGGGAATACAGCAGTGTGCCTATCATATTTCTTTCTGCAAAATCAGAAGACTCCGACAAGATACTCGGATTAAACATTGGCGCTGATGATTATATAACCAAGCCATTTAATCCTTTGGAACTCGTTGCAAGAGTCAAATCAAATCTAAGAAGATATACAACTCTTGGCAGCATAGATACAGGTAATGATAATGTTTTTACCGTTGGTGGTCTTGTTATCAACGATGATACCAAAGACGTCACTGTTGAAGGAAACAGCGTAAAGCTAACCCCCATCGAATATAATATTTTACTTCTGCTTGTTAAAAATCAGGGACGTGTATTTTCTATAGATCAAATATATGAAAATATATGGGAAGAAGAAGCAATCGGCGCAGATAATACTGTAGCAGTTCACATCAGGCATATAAGAGAGAAAATTGAAATTAACCCCAAAGAGCCAAGATACTTAAAGGTTGTATGGGGCGTTGGATATAAGATCGAAAAGCAATAGATTCATAGAATTCAAGAGGATTAGCGTATGGCTGCAAAAAAAGGCATTAGTAAAGCGATGAGATTTCTGCTGATACTTATCAGCACGATAATGATTGCTGTGACATTTTTATCTGCATATATATTTGTAGAAGATTCTACAATGCTCGTCGACTATGGCGATTATAAGGGAAGCTTCTTTTTACCTTTCTTTGAGAGGGATGAAGTAAGCTATGAAGATTCGGAGCTCTTCGATCTGATTTTTGAGAGATGCGTTGACGATCTTGTGCGTATGGCTGTGATCAAGAATCAGATGGAAACAGATGGTTCGTATGATCCTAAAAAAGTTATTGATATAACTGCATATGCGAATCGAAACAGGGTAGCATATGATAAAAATATTACGGCACAATACTACCTCGACGATCTTATAAACTGGGGTAACAAAGGAATTGAGTATAAGACGGTTTCAGCCGCAACTCTTCCTTTTGAAGTTGATACAGATGAGGTTACAATAGCTGTAGCCAGATACAAAAGTACAGAAAACAAAGATCTGATCAGTTATGCATCCAATATGGATGAATACAATGAACTTTTAAATAATCTTATCGCAACTTCTTCTGCATTGTTTTCAAATTATCAGGAGTATGTAAAATTCAATGACAGATACGGTGTCGGCAAGACTAATATGCTCTACTGTATCCAGATGTACAACGATGGTAAACTTGTCAGATTTACAAACATGGAAGTTATAAGTAGCAAGCACAAAGTCGATGAGATAACCGGTCTGTTTAAAAAGCAGCTTAAATATCTATATTTCAATCCAGATAAGATGACTATGGTCAGCAATACAGATATTAATGCTCTCAAAATGCAGGGTATTATAAATAATTACAGTTACGCATTCAGTGATAATTCAAGAATCTGGATCGGTTTTGACAACATGTATGCTGCTGATGACGGTTTTGCACAGGGCAAAAGATATTACGATTCAAAATCAGCAAATTCAAATGGAATAACCCTTATTGTTATTATATGGATATCATTTTTTGCTTACCTAAGCCTTTTTGTATATCTTATCATTAAAGAAGGCAGAGTATATGTAAAAAAGGACGAAGAGAATGTCAATACTGAAGAAGTCAGATTAAAGAAGATCGATCACATGCCAATAGAATTCTTGGCTGTGTTGGCATTTGGTATAGTTCTAATGGACTGTATTATCGGCGCATACGTGATCAGATACAGTAAAAACCATGTATTTGACGGCATTCTTGTATATGGAATAATCGTACTCGCAGCAATAGTTTTGAATTATACATTCATGCCTATGGTTCTTTGCATTGTAAGAAAGATCAAAGCTAAGAATCTTATGGAAAACAGTTGTATCAAATGGCTAATAAGTTGCATAAGAAAAGGTACAATAGAAGCCTATGATAACGGTCATGCCATTATTAGAACTTGGATACCATATATACTGTTTCTTTTGATAAATCTGATCTGTATAATCCTATCACCTATAGGATTGATCGTTGCTGCGGTATTTGATCTTTTAGTAGGCGTGTATCTATACAGGAACAATAAAGAAAGACAGGAGATAGTTAAGAGCATCAATATCATAAGTGAATCTGATATTAAGCACCAGATGAATACCGAAAAGATGCATGGAGACAATCTTGAACTTGCCAATGCTGTTAACAATATCGGCAACGGTATCAGAAAAGCTGTTGAAACTTCCATGAAAGACGAGAAGATGAAGGCGGATCTTATAACTAATGTTTCCCATGATATCAAAACTCCGCTTACATCTATTATTAACTATGTGGATCTTTTAAAGCGTGAAAACATACCGGATGAAAAGATAAGCGGATATATTGATATACTTGATCAGAAGAGTCAGAGATTAAAACAGCTAACTGATGATCTTGTTGAGGCATCTAAGATAAGCTCCGGAAATATTGTTCTAAACTTTGAGCGGATAAATATTGTTGAACTTATAAATCAATCCATTGGTGAATATGAAGATAAATTTGCAGATCATGGCTTAAAATGCAGATTTACTCCACCTTCAAATCAGATTTATATAAGTGTCGACAGTAAAAGCATGTTTAGGATAATCGACAACCTTTATAACAACATTTACAAATATGCCCTACAGGGTACGAGAGTATATATCGATATAGAACAATTCGGTGTTGAAGGAGCCCAGAGAGTACAGCTTTCAGTTAAGAATATTTCTGAAAATCAGCTAAACATGTCCGCTCAAGAGCTTGTCGAAAGATTTAAGCAGGGTGACGAATCAAGAAAGAGTGAAGGATCCGGTCTTGGACTTTCGATTGCTAAGAGCTTGACTGAAGCCATGAATGGACAGTTTGATATTTTCCTTGACGGAGATCTGTTCAAGGTTATACTTACTTTTCCTTGTATTCCCTGATTTGTCATACAAAAGGGTTATATGATATAATTATTCATCATGATGGACAGGGAAAAGAGAAGAAACGTCATAAAGAAAATAGTAAGATTTTGGCTTAAACATGAACTTGCTATAGCCATTGGATTAGTTGCTATATTTATATGTACAGCTATTACCGTTTTATATGTATGCTTCGCTGACAGAAAAACGGTTACTGAAACGGTTTCTTCACAACAGGATTACTCCAATATCTTTGATACTGATGAATCCGGACAGATAGTCAAAAATACAAGGAAAAACAGGACAGTCGTTACTAGTACAACTCCAAGCGGAGAAGTGATTGAAGAAGAGTATAAGACTATCTTAGAATATAATGCTAATACCAAACCCGGCTACATGAACAACTGTATCTTCTTGGGAGATTCTAGAACAGTTGCGATGGTTAGTTACGGGTTTGTTTCGGATGAAAACGTTCTCGCTAAGGTTGGAATAAGCCATACAAGTGTATTATCATCCACATTCATGCAAAACTGCGGAAAGCAGTACACGATCGAGTCATATCTTAAATCACATAAAGCACCAGTAATATACATTAATTACGGTGTTAACGGCATGAATGGTATTTCCGAAGAAAAATACGAAAAAGCCTATAAAGAAGTTGTAGAGAAGATTATGGATCTTGCACCGGAGAGTGAGATAGTTTTAATGGCTATCTGGCCTGTTGATGATAACGGACCTTACAAAGGTAACGTTAAAAACGAATGGATAGATAAATATAATGAGTTCCTTAAGACTCTGGCTGAGTATGAAGGTATATTCTATCTTGATGTCGATTCTGTTTTAAAAGGCAATGATGGGCAGATCAAAGGTGAGTACGATGCAGGGGATGGTCTGCATTATAGAGCATGTGCTTATACCACAATACTTGAATACGTCATTCATCATCCAGTTAAAGGTGTTTCCGATGATGGTGAATTCATAGTTAAATATGTTAAGCCTACCGGTGATTTCAAGAAAATGATGAAAGAAACGACTGCACTTCCTGCTAATGTTCAGGTTGTTGAGCCTGAAGAGCTTAACCAGGAACAGCCTCAACAAGAGGAGTTGATCACTCCTTCACCTACTCCTGAAAGCGAGAAGAAAGAAGAACCGGTTATTCAGCTGAAACCGACACCAACACCAACGCCAACACCAACACCAACATCTGAAGTGTCACAACCTACACCAACACCTATACCTAGTCCAGAGAATCAGCCAGAACCTTCTCCAAGTCCTAAACAGGAGGAGCCGCAAAGTGGAGATCAAACTGATACAGGAGAAGACGTAACCCCTTCAATAACTCCAACATCTAATGCAGATGTAACGCCTACAAATTCTTCGAGTGAGCAAACTGAAACTCCAGAAGGTAAACCTGATGGTTCAGATGCTGACACAAGTAGTAATACGTGAACAAGTGAAACAACTCCTTAGTATTTTTTGCAAGGAATGTAATTAACATGCTCTTTAATTCTTATATATTTATATTTATATTTCTTCCTATCACTTTACTTGGGTGGTACGGATTAAACAGATTACATGCTTACAAGATTTCTCTTTTATTTCTTGTAGGCATGTCTTTATGGTTTTACGGATATTTTAATCCTAAATACCTTCTAATCATTCTATCCAGTGTATTTGTAAATTATAGTCTGAGTTTTATTTATGAAAAGTTTGGATCAAAAGCAGCAAAGGTTATTTGGCTTCTATGTGGACTTGGATTTAACCTTGGTATTTTGTTTTATTTTAAATACTTTGATTTCTTCATTGAGAATATCAATTCATTGTTTAAGAGCGATTTTAATCTGAGACATATATTATTGCCGCTCGGAATCAGTTTTTTTACATTCCAGCAGATATCATTTATTGTTGACAGATACAGAGGAAAGGCCAAGCATTATGATCTTTTGAATTACTCTGCATTTGTTACATTCTTTCCTCAGCTTGTTGCCGGTCCTATAGTTTTATACGATGAGGTCATGCCTCAGTTTGAAGATCTAAAAAAGAGAGAGTTTAATACGGAAAACTTTACAAAGGGGCTATGGATTTTTTCTATCGGTCTTGGTAAAAAAGTTCTATTAGCTGATGTACTTGCACATGTTGTTAACTATGGATTCGACAATGCTGTTTTTCTTGATTCAATTTCTACATTTATAGTAGGGCTGTTTTATGCATTTGAGCTTTACTTTGATTTTAGCGGATATAGTGACATGGCAATAGGTCTTGGAATGATGTTCAATATATTCCTTCCTCAAAACTTTAACTCACCATATAAGGCATGCAGCATGAAGCAGTTATGGCAGGGCTGGCATATTACACTTTCTCGTTTTTTTGTTAATTATGTTTATATTCCAATGGGCGGAAGCAGAAAAGGTAAGGTTAGAGCATTATTTAATGTATTCTTCATTTTCATGTTAAGCGGATTATGGCATGGTGCAGCATGGACATTTGTTGTGTGGGGTATCATACAGGGGCTCGCTCTAGTATGGGATAATCTTTATATAATCGGTGTTAAGGGACAGGGAGGAAAACAGGATCCTAAAATAGGTATACCTAAGCTTTTAGGTCAGTTTGTAACATTTATTTTTTTCCTTGGAACACTTTTTGTATTCAGAGCAAATACTCTTAGTGATGCTGCATTAATGTTTAAGAATATTTTTTCATTTCATTATACAGGAAGCATCTCTAGGCTTTTACCTTACATGGACCTTCCGGAATTTTATTTTATTAAACAGATAATTTCGCTCAAAGCTCCCGCTGTATTAAATTATATGTATGGTCTGATCATGATTCTATTAATTGCTGTTTCAATCTTTATAATCATGCAAAAAAACTCTCTGCAATTATTGAATGAAACTCAGACCAAAAAGAAATATATTTTTGCTGCGATAATTTTCTGCTGGTCTATTATTTCATTTTCTCAGGTCAGCACATTTATATATTTTAATTTCTAGACATGGATATTTCATTTAAAAATCTATTAAAAAACTTCATACTTACTGTAATTGTTATTCTACTCGCATGTATATCAATCGTGATAGTGGTAGACCCTTTTTTTCACTATCATAAGCCTATCCTCGGTCTCAAGGCTGTTCTTAGTGAGAAAGAGTACCAGTGCATCGGTACCATCAAAAACTTTGATTATGATGCTCTGATAGTCGGATCATCAGTATGTGAAAATTATAATAATCACTGGTTTGATGATAAGTTTGACTGTAACAGCATAAAAGCTGTCAGAAGCTATGGTGCTACAGCTGATCTTTGTTATTTTGTAAATGAAGCATATAAAGACCATAATCTTAAATATGTATTTTATAATATTGATCCGACTTCACTTGCTGCCAAGCCCTATCTTACATTTGAAGAAACCGGATGCCCCATGTATCTTTACGACAGCAATCCTTTGAATGACGTAGAATATCTTCTAAACAAGGACGTATTAATCGAAAAGATACCATATATGATCACTAAATCCTTTATAGGTGAATACGATGAAGGTAATTCTTTTAGCTGGGGCCAGTGGAAAGAATTTCATGCAGATATGGTCACTGGATTATATATACGCTCACATTCGATCAAGGAAATGAAGGATGATAACTTCTATGAAGATGAATGTAATTCAAATATAGAAATGATTGAATCAATTGTATGTAAGCATCCAGAAACAAAGTTTTATTTCTTTTATCCCCCATATTCATTCGTTTGGTGGGATGGAGTATATCGTGATGGTGATCTGAACGCCTATATACATAATATGAAGCAGTGTACATTGCGTTTAATGAAGTATAGTAATGTTGAATTTTATAGTTTCATTACCGATGAAGAAATTGTTACCGATCTTGATAACTACATGGATGTACTTCATTTTTCACCTGATATAAATCATAGGATCGTAGAAAAGCTTGGCGGTAACGAATATGTAATAGATTCTGAACATATAGAAGATATGGCGGATAATATGTATTCTTTTGCAATCAGAGTGGAGGACGAGTTGATAATTCCATATGTAGATATAATAAAGGTACAGCCGAATGATGATGAGGATTCTTGACTATTTACTTTTTAATAGGTAAAATTCGTTTTGAGATTTTTATATAAGGAGCTTGTAATGACAGATTTTAAAAAGATAGATAATTCAATTCCAGTTGCACCACTGGCTCTAGTCGTGCATGAATCTGCTGCTTCACTTGGTCGCGATGTTGACAGACTCATTGCCTCAAAAAGAAAAAGAGGTCGTGAACAGTTTGTCGAAAGCAATGTTATTGAGGGATATTCTAATAAATCATACATTGTTGATATGAAATGTACCAGATTTGGAACAGGTGAAGGAAAGGCAGTTTTTGATGAATCTGTTCGAGGAAAAGATGTTTTTATCCTTATTGATATATGTAATAATTCACTGACATATAAGATGAACGGTTTCATCAATCATATGTCTCCGGATGATCTTTATCAGGATTTAAAAAGAATAATCGGAGCAATTGCTGGAAAGGCAAAGAGAATAAATGTCATAATGCCGTTTTTATACGAAGGCAGACAGCATAAAAGGAACAGCAGAGAATCTCTTGATTGTGCTTTTATGCTCGATGAGCTTTATAACATGGGCATTGACAATTTTATAACTTTTGATGCACACGATCCAAGAGTTGCAAATTCAATACCATTAAGCGGGTTTGATAATTATACGCCTCCATATCAGTTTATCAAAGCTTTGCTTGGCGCAGAAGATGACCTAATAATAGATAAGGATCATCTTGTAGTTATTTCTCCAGACGAAGGAGCCCTCGACAGAAGTGTTTATTTTGCCAATGTACTTGGTGTAAACACAGGTATGTTTTACAAAAGAAGAGATTACAGCAAGGTTGTAAACGGAAAGAATCCCATTGTAGCTCATGAATTCTTGGGTGATGATATAGATGGAAAAGATGTTATCGTAATGGATGATATGATCAGCTCTGGCGAAAGTATGCTCGATACCGCAAGGCAGCTTAAGGAAATGAACGCTAAGAGAGTGTTTATATGTTGTACATTTGGATTGTTTACAAATGGATTAAGGCTCTTCGATGAAGCATATGAGAAGTGTTATTTTGACAAAGTTGTAACAACTAATCTTAATTATTTCCCTCAGGAACTCAAAACGAAGCCTTATTATATTGAAGCGGATATGAGCGGATTTTTGGCGGACGTTGTAGATTTCATGAATCATGATGTCAGCATGAGCAATGTGCACACGCCGGCTGATAAGATACATGATGTGATTAACAGATACAATCAACGTCAGAATTATGATTTTGAAGATGCAGGAAAGAAAGATACCTGATGAAAAAAAGCAGGCACATAGTCGCAGAAGTCTTGCCTGGCAGCATAGCCGAAGAAATGGAAATAGTTGTCGGGGATGAGATTGTATCCATAAACGGTGAAGAAATCGAAGACATCTTCGACTATCAGTTTTTATGCGAAAATGAATATATAGAAGTTGGTATCAGAAAAGAATCCGGAGAAGATTGGATCCTCGAAATTGATAAAGATGAGGATGAAGATCTAGGTATAAAATTTGAAAATGGACTTATGGACGATTACCACAGTTGTTCAAATAAATGCATTTTCTGTTTTATCGACCAAATGCCTCCGGGGATGAGAAAGACTTTGTATTTTAAAGATGATGACGCTAGGTTATCATTTTTGCAGGGAAACTATGTAACTCTTACTAACATGAGTGAAAAGGATATAGAAAGGATTATAAAATACAATCTTTCACCAATAAACATATCATTTCATACAACAAATCCTGAGCTTCGATGTATGATGCTAAACAACAGATTTGCCGGCAAAGCTTTAGAAAAAGCTAAAAGATTCTATGAAGCAGGACTTGTTATGAATGGACAGATTGTTTTATGCAAGGGTGTTAATGATAAGGATGAACTTGAAAGAACAATAAGTGATCTTTATGAATACCTTCCATATCTTCAAAGTGTTTCAATCGTTCCCGTTGGAGTTACAAAGTATAGAGATGGTCTGTATAAGATGGACGCTTGGGAAAAAGAAGATGCTGAATATCTTATTGATCAGGTTGAGAAATGGCAGAAGAAGGCATATGCGCAATATGGCCTTCATTTTGTTCATGCAAGCGATGAATGGTATATAAATGCTAATAGGCAATTGCCTGAAGCTGAGAGATACGACGGGTATCTGCAAATCGCCAATGGCGTAGGCACAATGCGGTCTATGATCGATGAGTTCGAGGAAGAACTCGATAATTTCAAGGGATTTAAAGAAAACGAAGAAAGAGTGACTGTTGTTTGCGGAGAACTTCCTTATGCCTACATAAAAATGATGGCAGATAAACTTATGAATGATCATCCTCATAAAGAAATAAATGTTATCCCAGTTAAAAATCGTTTTTTTGGAGAAAGTATTACAGTAACAGGACTTTTGACTGGACAGGATATCGTTTATGCTCTTAAAGATATAAATCTTGGAAACAGAGTTTTATTGTCAGAAAACATACTAAAAGCTGATGAAGAAATCTTCCTTGATGATATGACACTTAATGAATTTAAAGAAGTTTTACAAGTAGATGTAAGTATTGTACAATCAAATGGATACGATTTTGTTGATTGTATATTAGAAAGTTAAGAAATATGAGTACCAGAAAAAGAAAACCCATAGTAGCTGTCGTGGGCAGACCTAACGTAGGTAAATCTACCCTGTTCAATGCGCTTGCTGGCGAAAGAATTGCAATTGTTCAGGATACACCCGGCATTACCAGAGACCGAATATATGCTGATATTACCTGGCTCGATATGCAATTTACATTGATTGATACCGGTGGAATCGAACCGGAGAGTTCAGACATAATCTTAAGCCAGATGAGAGATCAGGCTCAGATTGCGATAGACACAGCTGATGTTATTATATTCATGACCGATGTAAAGCAGGGACTTGTTGATGATGATATGAAAGTAGCAGACATGCTCAGAAGGTCTCATAAGCCTGTAGTTCTTGTTGTCAATAAAGTAGATAGCTTCGAAAAATTCATGAATGATACTTATGAATTTTATAATCTCGGAATAGGAGAACCGGTGCCCATATCTGCGGCCAACAGACTTGGTATAGGTGATATGCTCGACGAAGTTGCAAAGCACTTTGACAAGAGCATGACTGAAGAGATAGATGATGATAGGCCAAGAGTTGCTATTATCGGAAAGCCCAATGTCGGAAAATCATCTCTAATAAATAAGATTATTGGCGAAAAAAGACTCATTGTTTCAGATATTGCCGGAACTACAAGAGATGCTATAGATACCCCTGTTAAGGCTTTTGGAAAAGAATATGTTTTTATTGATACCGCAGGTCTGAGACGAAAGAAAAATGTTAAAGAAGATTTAGAGAAATATATGATCGTAAGGACAGTTTCGGCCGTAGAAAGAGCTGATGTTGTTGTTCTTTTGATCGATGCAGATGAAGGGGTTACTGAACAGGATGCAAAAATTGCCGGTATTGCTCATGAAAGAGGTAAGGGATTTATCATTGCTGTAAACAAATGGGATCTTATTGAAAAGAATAACAGTACTGTTAACGAATTCTCAAAGAAAATAAGATCAACATTGAGTTTTATGCCTTACGCTGAGATTATGTACATATCAGCACTTACAGGGCAAAGAGTTCCAAAGCTTTTTGAAATGATAGATGCCGTAATCGAGAACTGTTCACTAAGAGTACAAACAGGTGTGTTGAACGAAATAGTTGCTGAAGCTACAGCGATGCAGCAACCACCATCTGATAAAGGAAAACGTCTTAAGATATTTTATGTAACTCAGGTTTCTGTTAAGCCTCCAACGTTTGTCATATTTGTAAATGACAAACAGTTGATGCATTTTTCCTATACAAGATATCTCGAAAACCAGATAAGAGATACCTTTGGATTTAAAGGTACACCTTTGAAATTTATAATAAGAGAACGAAAAGAGGATTAAATAGTCTATGTTCAGGGCAATATGTTTGATTGTCGGTTATGCATTCGGCCTTATTCAGAGTGCTTATATATTTGGCAAATTGCACGGTGTCGATATACGAACCGTGGGAAGCGGTAATGCTGGAAGCACAAACGCGCTTAGGGCCTTCGGCACAAAGGCAGGATTTACCGTTTTATTCTGTGATGCTTTTAAGACTATGGCTGCAATCTGGATCATGAGACTTACATTAGGAAGAATGTATCCAGATATTTTATCGCTGATCATATACTATACAGCAGTCGGTGTCATTTTGGGCCATAATTTTCCTTTTTATCTAGGTTTTAAAGGGGGCAAAGGCATGGCGGCTACTCTAGGATTGATCCTCTCGCTTTCGCCTTTCTGGTTCTTTTTAACGATGTTTTCGCTTTTTGTTGTCATATTTCTAACAACACACTATGTTTCACTAGGATGCATGTGTGCTTATATTCTTTTTGTTATTGAAACTTTTATATTTGGAAGCCGCGGAATGCTTGGTAGAAATCTTACACAGGCCCAATTGACTGAGCTTTATATAATTGCAATATTTTTGATGTGTCTTGCAATATTTCAACATAGAAAGAATGTAGTCAGGCTCATTAAAGGCAATGAAAGCAAAACATTCTTAAGTAAAAAAGGAAAAGAAAAATATAAAGCCGAGAAAGAGACAGCGGAGGTGTGACAATGGAAAAAATCGCAGTCATCGGAGCCGGAAGCTGGGGCATTGCTCTTGCACAATTACTTGCTCACAATAAACATGATGTAACTGTATGGTCAATTATCGAAGACGAAATCAATATGTTAAAGGAAAAGCATGAACATGTTGATAAACTTCCAGGTGTCAAACTAGATGACACAATTAAATATACTACTGATCTTAAAGAAGCGATTGAAGGTAAAAAAGTACTGGTACTGGCTGTGCCCAGTCCTTTTACTAGAAGTACCGCATCTAAAATGAAGGAATTTGTAACTGAAGATCAGATAATCGTAAATGTAGCAAAAGGAATTGAAGAAGCAACTCTCATGACTCTTTCACAGGTAATAGAAGATGAGATAGAAAATGCTACAGTCTGTGTTTTATCCGGTCCCAGCCATGCTGAAGAAGTTGGAAGAGGACTTCCTACAACAGTTGTTGTAGGCGCTAAGAAAAAAGAAGATGCTCAGTTTTTGCAGAATATATTTATGAGCGAGGTATTCAGAGTATATATAAGTCCCGATATTCTCGGAATCGAACTCGGAGCTGCACTAAAGAACGTTGTTGCTCTTGCAGCTGGAATAGCAGATGGTCTTGGCTTCGGAGATAATACTAAAGCTGCTCTTATAACAAGAGGTATAACAGAAATAGCTAGACTTGGTATGGCTATGGGCGGTAAATTCGAAACATTTTGCGGTCTTACCGGTATTGGAGATCTGATAGTGACATGTGCAAGCATGCATTCAAGAAATAGAAGAGCAGGTATACTTATAGGACAGGGAAAGACCTATGAAGAAGCAATGGCTGAAGTAAAAATGGTCGTTGAAGGAGTGTATTCTGCAAAAGCTGCGTTAAAACTTGCTCAGAAATATGATGTAAAGCTTCCAATAATCGAGGAAGTCAATAAAGTTTTATTTGATGGCGTAAAAGCCAAAGATGCAATTGGTAATCTAATGCTTAGAGATAAAAAACTCGAGCACCCTGATGTAGAATGGAGCTAATATGGAATTAAATAATTCTTTTAAAGGCACAGGTGAATATGTTGCAAGCGAACAGCTGCTTTCGGCTGTTAATGTAGCAATAACTCTCCAAAAGCCGTTACTCATAAAAGGTGAACCTGGTACCGGAAAGACAATGCTTGCAGAAGCCGTTGCTAAATCTCTAGGTAAAAAACTTATTATCTGGAATATAAAATCAACCTCAAAAGCTCAAGAAGGATTGTATATGTATGATACTATCCAGCGACTATACGATGGTCAGTTTGGAGAAGAAGGCGTTGATGATATTGCAAGATATATAAAACTAGGAAAGCTCGGAGAGGCATTTGAGAGTGATGAACAAGTCATTCTCTTGATCGATGAAATCGATAAAGCGGATCTTGAATTTCCAAATGATCTTTTATGGGAACTTGATCAGATGGAATTTTATATACACGAGACCAAAAGAACCGTAAAAGCTAAGCACAGACCTATAGTAATAATAACAAGCAACGCTGAAAAAGAGCTTCCCGATGCATTTTTGAGAAGATGTATTTTTCATTACATAGATTTCCCCGAAGCAGATCTTATGGAGGAAATCGTAAAAGTTCACTTGCCAGATGTAGAAGAGAATCTACTCAAACAGGCATTTGAAGTATTTTACGATATCAGAGCTATGAAGGATGTAAGGAAGAAACCGTCTACATCTGAACTCATAGATTGGATAAATGTTTTACAGCTGGGCGGTATTAAAGCCGAAGAGATCAGAAAAAAACTTCCCTTTGTAGGTGTTATCGTTAAAAAGGATGAAGATTTAGAAACTGTTCGCCAAAAGATGGTATAAATATGTTTACGAAGTTTTTCTATGACTTGCGTGATGCGGGGCTTAAAGTAACCTTCGCCGAGTTTCTTACATTACAAGAAGCTCTTGATAAGGGATTAGCCAACAATTCTGTTACAGAATTTTATTATCTGTGCCGCATGATATTAGTCAAAAGCGAAACTGAATACGATAAGTTTGACATGGTATTTGAGAACAACTTCAAGGGTGCTCATTATGAGCCTGAAGTAGGCGCAAATATGTTAAAGTGGCTAGATAAATCCGAAATGGATGAATTCATAGCCGAGACAGAAAGACAATGGCTCAATCAAATGGAAGATCTTCAGATCGATAAAGATGATGTTGAAGAGAAATTCAGGGCAAGACTCAAAGACCAGGACAGCGAACATAATGGTGGTTCTCATTGGATTGGAACCATGGGTAAAACTAGTTTTGGTAACACCGGTGGAAACATCGGTGGTGTTCGTGTGGGTGGAAAAACAGGTTATCAGTCTGCCTTTGCTGTTATTGGAGCAAAAAAATACAGAGATTTTAGAGATGACAGAATAATTGATAATAGACAGTTTATGCAGGCTTTGAGAAAACTTCGACAGTTTTCAACAAAACTTGATATTCCTAAAACTGAACTTGATATTGACGCAACTATCGATAAGACTTGTAATAACGGTGGAATGTTGCAGATAGTTATGGAAAAGCCGAGGAAGAATTCCGTAAAGCTTCTACTTCTTATGGACAGTGGCGGTACTATGATACCGTATTCTAGCCTAATGAATGAGCTTTTCCAGTCAATCAATAAATCTAATCACTACAAGGACGTTAAAGTCTATTATTTCCACAATTGTATTTATAGCAAGCTTTATAATACTCCGGAGTGTGAGAATGGCGACTGGATAGATACTGAATGGATGTTCAGGAATCTAGACAGTGATTATAAAGTTATAATTGTGGGAGATGCAGCCATGGCTCCGGAGGAACTATACAGTGATTCAGGAAACTACAGAGGTCCCAATGGTGGTCTAAGCGGCTGGGACTGGCTGTTGCTCATGAAAAGACATTATAAAAAGATCGTATGGATGAATCCCAAGATGGCTATAGGACATGCCCCTTGGAGAGAAGCCGAAACTGCAGTTAAGACATTATTTCCTATGTATCGATTGACAGTTGACGGACTTAATCAGGCTATGACGATGCTTATGACAGGAAAATAATACGTTCTTGTGAAAGGATATGAATTAAAATGGGAATATTTGAAGAATTAAAAGCAAGAGGTCTTCTTGCGCAACTTACAGATGAAGAAGGGATCAGAGAACTTATAAACAACGGTAAGGCTACTTTCTATATCGGCTTTGATCCTACAGCAGACAGTCTGCATGTTGGTCATTTCATGGCTCTTTGCCTTATGAAGAGACTTCAGATGGCCGGAAATAAACCGATAGCTCTTCTAGGCGGTGGAACAGGTATGATAGGAGATCCTTCTGGCAAGACAGATATGAGAAAAATGCTAACAAAGGAAGATATTAATCATAACATTGAATGCTTCAAAAAGCAGATGAGCAGATTTATCGACTTTTCAGAAGACAAAGCTATGCTTGTTAATAATGCTGACTGGCTACTTGATCTTAACTATGTAGACGTTCTTCGTGAAGTAGGACCTTACTTCTCTGTAACCAATATGTTACGTGCAGAGTGTTTCAAGCAACGTATGGATAGAGATGGCGGTTTAACGTTCCTCGAGTTCAACTACATGATCATGCAGAGTTACGATTTCTTAGAGCTCTACAGGAGATATGGCTGCAACCTTCAGTTTGGAGGAGATGATCAGTGGAGCAACATGCTCGGTGGCAGAGAGCTAATACGAAAAAAACTCGGAAAAAATGATGCTGAAGCAATGACTATAACACTTTTGCTTAATTCAGAAGGCAAAAAGATGGGCAAGACAGTCAGCGGAGCAGTATGGCTTGATGCAAATAAAACTTCTCCATTTGATTTTTATCAGTACTGGAGAAATGTCGCTGATTCGGATGTATTAAAATGCATAAGAATGCTTACCTTCCTTCCTCTTGAACAGATAGATGATATGGATAAATGGGAAGGCTCTCAGCTTAATCAGGCTAAAGAGATTCTAGCTTTTGAACTTACAAAGCTTGTACATGGTGAAGAAGAAGCTGTTAAAGCTCAGGATAGTGCAAGAGCCTTATTTTCCGGCGCAGGAACACTTGAAATGCCAACAGCGATCATCACTGAAGATATGCTAAGAGACGGCGTTATTGATATTCTTGGAATTCTTGCTAATTCAGGTTTATGTGCATCGAGAAGCGAAGCCAGAAGAGCCGTAGAACAGGGTGGAGTAACTGTTGATGACGAAAAAATCACAGATATAAAGACATGTTACGATCCAGAAAAGCTTACTGGTGACGGCATCGTTGTTCGTCGTGGTAAAAAAAGCTATAAACGAGTAAAAATGTGATAATTTTAACTTAAATGGTTAAAATTCTTAACAAATATTAAGGCAACTTAAGATTATGTTAATTCCATTTTATATTGCGAGAGTATATCATTAAGGCATGGAAGAAAGTTTTTCTCCGCCCAGAATATTCAATAGTTATTCATCTTGCAATTAAAATCTTTAATAAATCGTCGGTTTAGCGTATTGGTTCCCTACCAAGTATCGTAAGATACAAAGTTCGCATAAGCCGACGATTTATTTTGTCTCCAAAAATGTCTTGTATAAAAATACGATTTCAGATATACTAATAAAGGTTTGCGTTTAATAGCCAATAAAGAAAGGGAGTTTAAAATGAAAAGAAAAGTAGTAAGTACCTTAGCTGTTCTTTTGTGTTTTTGCATGTTGGGGGCATGCGGTAAAGAAGAAGCAACGGTAGAATATGTACAGCCTGAGATCGAAACAATCCCAACTGTAGAGGAAACAAAAGACGAAGAACCTGCTCAAGAAGAACATGTACGTATAGAAGATGAACTTCCTGCAGGTATGTATTTTTCTGAATTGACTCATCTTCCTATTGATGAATCGCTCAAAGATCAGAGACCTATCGCAGCAATGGTAGATAATGAAAAGACCGCTTTGGATCATTTCGGTATAAATGATGCTGATATCGTTTATGAGATAATGAACTCTACTCAGAATGACCGAATAACACGTCTCATGGTCATAATGAAGGACTGGGGAAAGATTGAACAGCTCGGTTCTATCAGATCAACAAGACCTACCAACATTCTGTTAGCTGCCGAATATAATGCAGTGCTTTGCCACGACGGAGGTCCCTTCTATATTGATGCCTACTTCTCAAAGGAAGTATTCAAAGATCATTTTTCAGGAATATTCTCAAGAGTAGACAACGGCAAGGCAAGAGAATTCACTGAGTACATTATGCCCGGAGATCTTGACAAAGCATTTAAGAACTCAAAATTCTCTACAACATATACGGAGTATTATCCTGGTGAACACTTCAAGTTTGCTCCCAAAGCAGATCCTATTACTTTTGAGGGTGAAGAAAATGCAAAGACTTGTACATTCATCGATCTTCCGTTTAAGCACAATGGATCTGAACTTAAGTATAATGAGTCTGATAAGAAGTACTATTATTCTGAATACGGTGCTCCTCATAAAGACGGCAAAACCGGTGAAGTTCTTTGCTTTGATAATGTAATCATCCAGAGATGCACATTCTCTCAGCTTGACGATCATGGATATCTTATTTATAACGTTATAGATTCAGGAAAAGAAGGATTCTACTGCACAAACGGTAAATGCATTCCGATCACTTGGGCTAAAGGCGGTGAAGATAATTCTCTAACAAGATTCTATGACATGAATGGTGAAGAAATCGAGATCAACACAGGTAAGACATACATAACACTTATACCGAGCGACAGCTGGGATCAGCTAGTTATCAATTAAGAATAAAAGACAACTGCATATGCGGTTGTCTTTTTTTATGGTAAAATGAACATGTCAATAAAAGAGGTATCGACATGGAAGATAATAATAGATTAAAAACAGTTTATATCGTTATTTGTATTTTTCTTTCTATAATAATCATTTGGCTTTTAGTGGGTATGTTAAGTAGAAGAAATGAAACTGACAACGAATCGCTTAAAGACATTGTTGAAAAACAGTCTGACAAAAAGCTTTTTGATGACAGTCCTGTAGTTGAGGAAATAGTTACTGTCAATACTGAAATAATTAAAGACGGCCTAAAAGAAATGGGCACTTTAATAACTCAGGAATATTATTTTACGCAGGTTGAAGAATACAAAAGCACTGAAAGAGTCTGGATCTTTGATTCAAAAGCATCTTTTATATTCAGCTATGATGGTGTTGTTACCGCAGGAATCGACTGCAATGATATTGAAATTTCAAAAGATGATGAAACAAAGATAATTACCGTTAAAATGCCAAAATCAGGTATTATTGGTGTAAACATCGATCACGACAGTTTTAAGATCTACGAAGAAAAAGAAGGTCTGTGGAACAAGCTTGATATGACAAAATATAATAACTCGATAATAGAATTTGAAAACGAAGCCAAAAACAAGGCAATTAATAAAGGCATAATCGATAAAGCAGATGAAAACGCCAAAACCCTCATCGAATCATTTATTAACTCATTAATAGAAGATAATGTGTATTCGATAGAATTTGTAAACAAATAAAGGTATCAATAATGAAAATATATAAATCAATAACAATAATCCTTTTGCTTATCCTTGTTTTGTTGATTTCTATTACTAAGATAACCCCTGTAGCAACAGATTTGGATACTCATTCCCATACAATAGCTCAGATTGATGAAGAGATCGCAAGCGTCATGAAGCTTGCAGCCGGCGCCACAGCAGCTTCAGCTGCCATATCATTGTTACCGGATGATCAGTGCACTCCCATTTCAGAACAGTTTGCTGAACTCGGTACTTATTTTGTAGTAGTACTCAGCGCACTTTATCTTGAAAAATATCTTGTAACAATAATTGGATATGTCTCATTTTGTGGTATGATCCCTCTAGCATGTATTATCGGTGGTATAGGATTATTTGCTCAAAGCCAGAAACTGAAGATATTGTCTTTGAAATTCGTTATTTTCGCTATTTCTCTTGAGTGTGTTATTCCGATAAGCGTAAAAACATCAGAGATAATATATAATAACTATAGCCAAACAATTGATCAGACTGTAGATAGCGCAAATGAACTTAGTATTGTAGATGAAGATCAGACTACGGTAGAAAGATTCATGTCATGGATTGAAAACGCCGCAGGTACTATTGTTGAATACGTAACAGGTCTACTCAGCAGATTTATCGAAGCTATCGCTGTTATGATAGTCACATCATGTCTGATACCGATACTTGTAATCATATTCTTTATATTTTTGATGAAGATACTGTTTAATGTTGATGTATCTACTTCAGATTTAAGAAGACTTATACCCGGTAAACATATATAGTCAATTTTTTAATCATATTTTTTATACTAATGAGGAGGATAATGTATGAACCCCATTTACGAAAAACTGCAAAAATGTCTCGAAAGTGTAAGAGCAAAAACAGACTTTGTTCCCAAAGTAGCGATTGTTCTTGGATCTGGCCTTGGTGATTATGCCAATGATATTAAGGTCGAATGCGAAATCGACTATCATGATATAGAAGGCTTCCCTGTTTCTACAGTTCCCGGACATGCCGGCAAATTTATTTTTGGTTACGTTGGCGAAGTTCCTGTAGTATGCATGAAAGGAAGAGTACATTATTACGAAGGATATCCTATCAGCGATGTTGTACTTCCTACAAGACTTATGAAACTCATGGGAGCTAAGGTTCTGTTCTTAACAAATGCTTCCGGCGGACTCAATACATCATTTTGCGCAGGTGATTTTATGATGCTAACAGATCATATAGCCTGCTTTGCACCAAATCCGTTAATAGGAGCTAATATAGATGAACTCGGAACCCGTTTTCCAGATATGAGTCATGTATATGACAAAGATCTTCGAGATATAATCGAATCAACTGCAAAAGAAAACAATATAAAGCTTCAAAAAGGTGTTTATGCACAACTTACCGGCCCTTCGTTTGAAAGTCCAGCAGAAATAAGGATGTTGCGAACACTCGGTGTTGATGCAGTCGGGATGTCTACAGTTGTTGAAGCCATCGCAGCAAATCATATGGGTATGAAGATATGCTGTATCTCATGTGTCTGCAACCTTGCCGCCGGTATGACTGATAATCCGCTAACACACGAAGAAGTGCAGGCTGCAGCTAATGAAGCTGCACCAAAGTTCAAAAAACTTTTGACTGAATCAGTAAAAAGATTTAATACTATACTTTAAATAAAAGGGAGAAATTAATGAATATCAGATTTTTCAATGCCAGAATACTTACAATGGTTGACGGCGAAGATATTTTTGAAGGTGAATTATGGGTAAAAGGCAATAAAATCGCTTATATAGGTGAATCAAAAGAAACAACAGAATCATGGGATAAGGAGATTGACTGTCAAAAAAACCTGTTAATGCCTGGTTTTAAAAATGTACATACACACAGCGGCATGACAGCCTTCAGATCGCTTGCTGATGATCTTAATCTGCAAGACTGGCTAAACAACATGATCTTTCCAAGAGAAGCAGTAATGACTGGTGAAGATGTTTACTGGCTTACTAAGCTTGCAATACTCGAATATCTTACAACGGGAGTTACACTTATTGCTGATATGTATCTTACACCCGAAACTATTCTTGATGCTTGTGATGAAATGGGCATGAGATGTGAGATGGTTTCAGGACTTAATAAATTCGGACCAACTGTTGAGGTTATGGAACATAGATACAACGACTTAAACGGCAAGTCTCCCTTAGTTGGATTTAAAATGGGAGTGCATGCCGAGTATACATGTGACAAGTCTTTGCTTAAAGAGGTTTCTGAGCTCATACACCACTATAAGGCTCCTTTATATGTACATATGTCTGAGACAAAAACTGAAGTCGATGAATGCAGGATCAGGTACAGCATGAGCCCCGTCGCATTTTTTGACAGTTTGGGACTGTGGGATTTTGGCGGATGTATATATCACGGTGTCTGGTGTGATGATCACGATATGGAAATACTTAAAAAGAGAGGAGTATCTGTTGTCTCAAATCCTGGAAGCAACACAAAGCTAGCTAGCGGAATAGCACCTATATCAAAGTATTTGGAAAAAGGCATTCTTGTTAGTCTTGGAACCGATGGTCCAAGTTCAAACAACTGTCTTGATATGTTCAGAGAGATGTTTCTCGTTACCGGACTTGCAAAGCTTAAAGAGATGGATCCGAAAGCTGTTGCCGCTGACGAAGTATTAAAAATGGCTTGTGTTAACGGTGCTTTAAGCCTTGATCATAAAGATTGTTCTGATCTTAGCGTAGGTAAATTTGCAGATATTATCATGATCGATCTTAAGCAGCCTAATATGCAGCCTATACTCAATATTCCGAAAAACATTGTTTACAGTGGCTCAAAGAGCAATATCAAGATGACAATGATAGACGGAAAGATCTTATATATGAACGGACAGTTCTTGCAGGCTGATGCAGACGTTATATACGAGAAATGCGCCGAGATAACCGAAAGGTTAAAGGATATTTGATTGAAGATATGACTCAGGTAATCATTATCACTGTAGCCGTATTATTTATATTTTTCGGAGCAGGTTACAGGAAAGAACAACTTGATAAGAAAGCGTATGAAGAAAAACTAAAAAAGGATTACGGCAAAGTCAATACAAGAAGACTTTCTTCAGAGGATCTTAAGAACATTAAAGGCTACACCAGCTATCATACTCATGATGACATAATAGATGATATAACCTGGAATGACCTTGATATGAATCTTATCTACTCTAAGATGAATTATTGCAAATCATCGGCTGGAGATGAATATCTGTATTATACCCTTAGAAGTCCTCAAACAGCTGATTATGACTGGTCGGATATTGAAAATAAGATCAATCATCTAAAAGAAGATTCTGCATATAGAACAAAGCTTTCAGTATGTCTTCATGACATTGGAAGAAGTAAAAACTACAGCATATACAGCTATATCGATAAGCTAGAAGAAGCAAAAAGGACTTCAGCGTTTATGACACTTGCTGGTGTACTGATGTATATTCCCACAATTGCAGTATGCTTTTTCAACCTCATAATCGGTATATCTTTAGTATTTGTCTTGGCAATCTATAACATAGCTACATACTTTAAACAAAAGAGCATAATCGAGCCTTATATTGTATGCTTTGAATATGTATTCAGAATACTAAAAAATTGTGATTCGATCACTCAAGTCATCAAAGCCGGTTCAGATATACTGAACGAAGAAATGACCGACCTGGTCAGTGTATCGGATGATTTTAGATCCTTTAAAAGATTCTCGTCACTTGTAATAGGAGACCTTGGTAATAGTCCGGTTGGTGTAATTCTCGACTATATAAAGATGCTGACACATTTTGATCTGATTAAGTTTAACACTATGCTTGACCAGGTTAAGCTTCACAGCAACGATATCGATAAGATAATTACTATAATCGGAAAGATCGATTGTTACATATCAATTGGTGAATATAGAACTTCGCTTTCACAATACAGTATACCGAAACTGAATGATTCTTTTACCGGTATTAAGATCAATGACGGATATCATCCATTATTGGATAATCCTGTTTCAAACAGTATTTATACTGATAAGTGTGTGCTTTTGACCGGTTCAAATGCATCTGGTAAATCAACATTTTTAAAAATGGTAGCTGTGAACGCACTCCTTTCTCAGACAATCCATACAAGCTGTTCAAAAGAATACGAGGCACCATATTTCAGTATTTACTCATCGCTCAGTTTAAAGGACAGCATAATAACAGGCGAGAGTTATTACATGGTAGAAATTAAAACTCTCAAGCGTATTATGGATGCATCTGATAACAAGAAGCATGTACTAGGTTTTATTGATGAAGTCCTTCGGGGAACGAATACAACCGAAAGAATAGCCGCAAGCAGTGCTATACTTCGTAATCTTTCTGATAAGGGTGTACTTGTATTTGCCGCTACCCATGATCTGGAATTGACTTCAATTCTTGATGACATATATGATAATTATCATTTCGAAGAGGAAATGAAACATGATGATGTAACATTTCCTTATAAATTGTCTGCCGGAAAAGCGACAAGCAGAAATGCGATCAAGCTTTTAGATATCCTCGGATATGATAAAAATATTATAAAAAAAGCAAATGAAATTGTAAAAAGTATGGAGGAACGTCGTTAATGAACGTAACATTATACAGCGATGGTTCATCTAGAGGTAATCCGGGACCGGGTGGCTATGGAACAATACTGGAATATATCGATTCAAAAGGGATTCTCCATTCTCGGGAATACAGTAAAGGCTTTCCAGAAACAACAAATAACAGAATGGAGCTTTTAGGCGTAATTACCGGCCTCGAAGCTCTCACCAAGCCATGCAAAGTTGAAGTTATAACCGATTCAAAATATGTAGCAGACGCCTTCAATAAACACTGGGTTGAAGGATGGATAAAAAAAGATTGGAGACGAGGAAAGAGTGATGAAGTAAAAAACATCGATCTGTGGCTAAGATTATTAAACGCCATGAATCCTCATCAGGTTAGCTTTACATGGGTCAAGGGGCATGCAGGTCATCCTCAGAATGAAAGATGTGACAAGCTTGCTACTTCAGCGGCGGATAGTATCGTTAAAGATATATAGCAATATTGAAAAAATCCAGTTGAGATGTTATTATATATTAGAATTTGAACAAGGAGTATAAGTATGAATAATCTTATATTGTTTACTAATGCATTTTTATCATATCTGGTTCTTTTTCTGGTATTTGGAGCACTTATTGTTATTGCTGTTTTTGCTGGTATAAAAGTAAGAAAAAACAAAAACAAGAAAGAAGAAATCGAGAATTCAGCTAAAAACCTCGAAGCTAATGCAGTTAGCAAGGAAAACATCGCATAGTTTATTAAAAAGGCGTTCATAACGAACGTCTTTTTTAGAATCATAGTGAGGATTTCATGGCAAAAGGGATAAATCAAAAGTTAAAACTTCTGTATATTGTAAAGATTCTAGAAAAAAAGACCGACGAAGATCATCCTATGAGTACAAAACAACTGATAGATGAACTTGCCAAATATGAGATAGGAGCAGAACGAAAGAGCATCTACGATGATATAGCCCAGCTCATTGAGTTCGGATATGATATAGTTGCCAATAAATCCAAGAAAGATGGCGGATATTACATGGCAAGCAGACATTTCGAGCTGTCTGAACTGAAATTGCTCGTAGACAGTATCCAGGCATCCAAGTTTATCACTGTCAAAAAAAGTCGCGAGCTCATTGCAAAAATCGAGGATATGGTTTCAGAATTCGATGAAGCTCAGCTAAAAAGAGATATATTTGTTCAAAACAGGGTAAAAACCGATAATGAAAGCATTTATTATGTCGTCAACGATATTTATAGTGCAATGCAGAACAACAAACAGATTTCATTTAAATATCTGGAATGGACACCTCAAAAAGTAAAAATAGCAAGACACGATGGACAGTTATATATCGTCAGCCCATTCGCGCTTACCTTTAAAGATGAGAATTATTACATGATAGCCTATGATTCAAAGTCTCAGAAGATAAAGCATTACAGAGTTGACAAAATAAAAGATGTAAGTCTTTTGAATGAATCCAGGTGCGGAAATGATCTGTTTGAGAAGTTCGATGTTGCCAGTTATGCCAACAGATCTTTTGGTATGTATGGCGGTGAAGTAAAGACAATAGTATTACGTGTACCAAAAGAATCGATCGGAATACTTATCGATAGATTTGGTCCAGATATAAATATAAGAGAAGATAACGGTGATTGTCTTGTACGAACAGCTGTTGCTGTATCAAACCAGTTCTTTGGGTGGATAACATCGCTTGGCGGCGCGGTACTCATAGATTCTCCTCAGGATGTGAGAGACTCTTACTCAACATTTTTGGAGACGATCATGAATAAACAAAAAAATTACAGATAGTTCTTTTCTGAAAGAGGTGACAAAAATCACCTCTTTTTTTTGTACATTATGTCAATTCAAATCCGTTGACACAATATGTAGGAGTATTTTATAATGTGATACAAGATATAGACAGCCAGACAAAGATGTCAACTATATGATGTACTTTGTTCGGCTTGATTTGCGTTTTTTGTGAGGAGAAAGAAATGAGTGTAGTGGTGGAATCTGTAAAAGAATTGGATGATAACTATTACGGCGAAAAATATATGCCGAAACGACATGTTGTTGTTATCAAAAAAGACGGAAGCTATGAAGAATTTAACGTCCAGAAAGTCGTTAATGCAGTGGGGAAGAGTGCATACAGAGCATTAACAAAGTTTTCTGAAGAAGAAAAGGGACAGATATGCCAGTATGTCTGTGATAAAGTTGACGAACTCGAGGCTGACGAGATTCCCATCCCTGTTATGCATAATATAGTCGAGAGTGCGCTTGAACAGGTTAAGCCTATAGTTGCTAAGTCATACAGAGACTATCGAAACTATAAGCAGGATTTTGTACGCATGCTTGATGATGTATACAAAAAGAGTCAGTCCATCATGTATGTTGGCGACAAGGAAAACTCTAACACAGATTCAGCTTTGGTATCTACCAAACGTTCACTCATATTCAATCAGCTTAATAAAGAGTTGTATCAGAAGTTTTTCTTAACAACAGAGGAAATACAGGCATGCCGTGACGGATATATCTATGTTCATGATATGAGTGCAAGAAGAGATACCATGAATTGCTGTCTGTTTGACGTTGAGAATGTCTTAAAGGGCGGTTTCGAAATGGGTAACATCTGGTATAACGAGCCCAAGACCGTAGATACTGCTTTTGATGTAATAGGTGATATCGTCTTAAGTGCAGCCAGTCAGCAGTATGGTGGATTTACTGTTCCTAGTGTTGATAATATTCTCGAGCCTTATGCAGAGAAATCATATAAGAAATATACCGATAAATATATGAAACTCGGAATTGATAAAGAAACTGCTGAAGCTGAAGCATATGCAGACGTTGTTCGTGATATGGAACAGGGGTTCCAGGGTTGGGAATATAAATTCAATACTGTTGCAAGTTCAAGAGGCGATTATCCGTTCATAACTGTAACAGCCGGAACGGGAACTGGAAGATTTGCAAAGCTAGCAACAATCTGTATGCTTAATGTTCGTAGACGCGGTCAAGGCAAGAAAGAGTGCAAAAAGCCTGTTCTTTTCCCTAAGATCGTATTTCTTTATGATGAAAAGCTTCATGGTCCCGGATGCGAGCTTGAAGATGTATTTGAAGCCGGTGTTAAATGTTCAGCAAAGACCATGTATCCTGATTGGTTATCGCTTACAGGTAAAGGATATATCGCATCTATGTATAAAAGATATGGAAAGATTATTTCACCTATGGGGTGCAGAGCTTTCCTTTCGCCTTGGTATGAGCGCGGCGGTATGCATCCTGCAGATGATGACGATGTTCCTGTATTTGTTGGTAGATTCAATATTGGAGCTGTCTCACTTCATCTTCCCATGATTCTTGCAAAAGCAAGACATGAGAGCAAGGATTTTTACGAGGTGCTTGATTATTATCTGAATCTGATCAGGCAACTGCATATCAGAACGTATGCTTATCTTGGCGAGATGCGTGCAAGCACAAACCCTCTTGCTTATTGCGAAGGCGGTTTCCTTGGCGGACATTTGAAACTGACAGACAAGATCAAACCTTTGCTCAAATCAGCAACAGCTAGCTTTGGTATTACAGCATTCAATGAACTGCAGATGCTGTATAATGGAAAGTCTCTTGTTGAAGATGGCCAGTTTGCGCTTGAAGTTCTTGATCATATAAACAAAAAGGTTAATGAATTCAAGGAAGAAGATGGACATCTCTATGCGATATATGGTACTCCGGCAGAAAATCTCTGCGGTCTTCAGGTTCAGCAGTTTAGGAAGAAATACGGTATCATTGAAGGCGTATCAGACAGGGAATATGTTTCAAATAGCTTCCATTGTCATGTTTCAGAGGATATTACACCTATCGAGAAGCAGGATACTGAATATCGCTTCTGGGAAATGTGCAACGGTGGCAAGATACAGTATGTTAAATATCCTATCGATTACAATATCGAAGCTGTAAAAACCCTTATCAGAAGAGCTATGGAGATGGGCTTCTACGAAGGCGTAAATCTTTCGCTTGCATACTGCGATGACTGCGGACATCAGGAGCTAGAGATGGATGTATGTCCTAAGTGCGGTAGCCGAAATCTTACAAAGATCGATCGTATGAATGGATATCTTTCATATTCACGTGTACATGGTGACACAAGACTTAATGATGCTAAGATGGCAGAAATTGCAGAAAGGAAGTCTATGTAACCATGAGATACCACAATATTACCAAGGACGATATGCTTAACGGCGACGGACTTCGTGTTGTACTGTGGGTAGCTGGCTGCTCACATTGTTGCAAGGGATGTCAGAATCCAATAACATGGGATCCCGATGGAGGACTGTTGTTTGACGAAGCTGCTAAGCAGGAAATTTTCGACCAGCTTGATCGCTCATATATATCAGGAATAACATTTTCCGGCGGAGACCCTCTTCATAGTTCTAACAGACTTGATGTTCGTGCTCTTGCCGAGGAAATAAAAGAAAAATATCCAAACAAGACCATATGGCTTTACACCGGTTATAAGTGGGAAGAGATATGGCATTATCCGATGATGAAGAATATTGATGTTCTTGTTGACGGCGAATATGTCGAAGAGCAACGCGATACAAAACTTCTTTGGAAAGGAAGTTCGAATCAGCGCGTAATAGATGTACAGGCTACTTTAGAAAAATCCGACAAGCTGATACCTGTTCTTCATTGCGGAGATTATAGCTAGTTAAAAGGGGAGGTAGACAATTGAAAGGCATCGCTAAGTTTTTCAAAGTCAGCTTCGATGAGTTTATGGTTGGTATCAACGATATCAAGCCAGATATCTCTAATGATGAAGCAAAGGCAATGTATGATGATATTAAATTGCCCAAAAGAGCAACCAAAGGAAGTGCAGGATATGATTTCTTCGCACCGTTTTCATTTAATCTAAAGCCCGGTGAAACGATCAAGATTCCCACAGGTATAAGGGCGAAGATGGACAGTGAATGGGTACTATGTCTATTCCCGAGAAGCGGTCTTGGATTCAAATACAGGCTACAGTTAAACAATACTGTCGGAATAATAGATAGCGATTATTTTTATTCAGACAATGAAGGTCATATCTTTGCAAAGATCACCAATGATTCAAATGAAGGTAAAGAGCTTTCGGTTGATAAAGGAGCTGGTTTCATTCAGGGAATCTTCATGGAATTCGGTACGACTGTTGATGATGATGTAAGCGAGGAACGCAACGGCGGATTTGGTAGCACCGGTGCTTAATATCTCAAAAGAAGCAGATTGAATTCTGCTTCTTTTTGTGTGCTTTGACGATTTATATAAATAATGATATTATAGTTAGGATTTGCTACAAGATAAAACAATTAAGGGGTTTGTATGTCAGATTATATTATAATGACAGATTCATCGGCAGATCTGCCAAAAAGTTATTTAAAAGAACATAACGTACCATGTATATCACTCAAATATACAATAGATGGTATCGTTTATGATAATGACGATGATGAAGCTGCCGCAACATTTTATCAAAAATTGAGAAACAAAAGCATGCCTACTACATCGCAGGTAAATCCTCAGGAAGCCAAGCACGGCATGCTTAAAGCAATAAAGATATGTAAAAATATCCTTTTCATCGCTTTTTCTTCCGGACTTAGCGGGACCTGTAACAGCTTTATGCTCGCAGCGCAAGAAATCATGGATGAGATGGAAGATGTAAATATCAAGGTTATAGATTCGCTTTCCGCATCCGTGGGACAAGGTCTGTTGGTATATAAAGCAGTATGTATGAAAGAAGCTGGTGCATCAAAAGAAGAAGTAGCTGAATGGGTAGAAAAGTATCGTTACAACATAGTTCATTCATTTACAGTTGATGACCTTGATCACCTATACAGAGGAGGCAGGTTATCCAAAACTGCAGCTGTTGTAGGTAGCATGATTAATCTAAAACCTGTCCTTCATGTTGACAATGAAGGAAAACTTGTAAATATGTTCAATGTTCGAGGACGTAAAAAATCACTTAATGCGCTAATTGATTTTATGGAAAAGAGCATGGGATCATACAGAGAGCAAAACGACATCGTCTTTATAAGTCATGGCGACTGCGAAGAAGACGCTAAATATGTTGCAGATGAAGTAAGAAAGCGATTCGGAATCGATAAATTCATGATAAACCAGATCGGACCCACAATCGGAAGTCATACAGGTCCGGATGTTATTGCTCTAGTTTATTTAGGCGAGCAAAGATAGGAGAATAGTATGAAAATCAGAACCAGATACGCACCGAGCCCGACAGGGAAGATGCATGTAGGAAATCTTCGTTCCGCATTATACGAGTTTTTGATTGCAAAGCATGAAGGCGGAGAATTCATCTTAAGAATCGAAGATACAGATCAAGAGAGATTTGTGGAAGGTGCGACGGAGATTATATACAGGACGCTCGAAAAGACAGGTCTGATCCACGATGAGGGACCGGATAAGGATGGCGGTTATGGCCCCTATGTACAAAGCGAAAGGATGAAGACCGGAATATATTTAAAATATGCTAAAGAACTCATCGAAAAAGGCGAAGCATATTACTGCTTTTGCGACAAGGAAAGGCTTGCCTCTTTAAAAACTGAGGTCGTAGAAGGCAAAGAGATCACTGTTTATGACAAGCATTGTCTATCTCTATCAAAAGAAGAAGTCGAGAAAAACCTTGCCGAAGGAAAGCCTTACGTAATAAGACAGAATATTCCCAATGAGGGATCAACCACTTTTCATGATGAGCTTTATGGTGATATCACAGTTGAGAATTCAGAACTTGACGACATGATATTGATAAAAACCGACGGCTATCCAACTTACAATTTTGCAAATGTTGTTGACGACCATACAATGAATATCACTCACGTTGTGAGAGGAAACGAATATCTTTCATCATCTCCAAAATATCAGAGATTATATGATGCCTTCGGATGGGAGAGCCCTGTATATGTACATCTTCCCCTGATAACCGATGAGAATCATAAAAAGCTCTCAAAAAGAAGCGGTCATTCATCATTTGAAGATCTTATAGATCAAGGATTTGTAACTGAAGCAGTTGTCAACTATATTGCTCTGTTAGGATGGAGCCCTGAAGATAACAGAGAGATGTTTTCACTTGATGAACTCATAAAAGAGTTTGATTATCACAGGATAAGCAAGTCACCTGCAGTATTCGATATAGTAAAGCTTCGCTGGATGAATGGTGAGTATATTAAAGCCATGGACTTTGATACATATTATGAGACGGCTAAACCCTATATTGACGAGGTTGTTAAATCAGAAGTTGACAAGAGAAAGCTTGCCGAATGGGTAAAAACAAGGATTGAAGTTTTTTCGGATATAAAAGAACTCATTGATTTTGTAGATGAGCTGCCCGAATACGATATTGAGATGTATACTCATAAGAAGATGAAGACAAATGCTGAAAGTTCCCTTCTAGTGCTTAAAGATATACTTCCTATATTGGAAGAGCAGGAAGATTTCAGCAATGATGCTTTGTATACAAGCCTATTAAAGTATGTCGAAGAAAAAGGGTATAAGAATGGTTACGTTCTATGGCCGGTTCGTACTGCTGTATCAGGCAAGCAGATGACACCTGCCGGTGCTACTGAATTAATGGAGCTTTTTGGCAAGGAAGAGACCATTAAAAGGATCAAAGCAGGAATTGTAAAGCTTGAACAGGCTTAAAAATTTGAATAATTAGGCGGCGCACTCTCGTGACTTCAGTCATGAGTTAGCCGCCCAGATATCGAAATTCATACGATGAACATCGAATATATGTTTGCAAACATACGTTCTACATGATATAATCTTCTTATGAAGATCACTACTAGCTATAAGGTTAAAATAAAGCATTACAACAGCATTTTCAAAGATACAGTCCGCATCTACAGAGCTGCTGTCGATTATATAATCAAAGTATGTCTTGATGAATGGGACGGCATCAAAGATCTTGGAACAAAAGAAAAATACAACTTCTGCGAAAAACTGATCCACAAGACAAAAGATAACCCCGAACCAAAGTATGATTTCGATACGTATTATTATAAGATGCCATCTTATGTAAGGCGGGCTGCGACGGCTGAAGCTATCGGCAAAGT